>Ga0247755_1000006_pt1 | contig 189999 bp, 181 predicted proteins | sample UWRJL096311B4_FD_180948 | JGI IMG/M metagenome (GOLD analysis project Ga0247755, IMG submission 180948) | Plant litter microbial communities from Arlington Agricultural Research Station in Wisconsin, United States - UWRJ-L096-311B-4 | ecosystem: Environmental > Terrestrial > Plant litter >... | reverse complement strand
CGGGCGTGGTCACGAGTAGCGATCTCGCCTCCGCGCTCGAGCTAGGCGCCGGGCGTAAGCGCCGTACCCTCGTAAGCGTCACCAAGGAAGTCGAGGTCGGCGACCCGTGCGCTGCGGTCTTCGCCTCGCGGCTCGCCTCCGACCGCTGGTTCTGCTGGGAGCAACCGGACCGGGAGTTCGCGCTTGCCGGCCTCGGGGTCGCGCACGAGGCGAGCTCACGCGGGGAGGGCCGGTTCGGCGATGTGGCCGACGAGTGCCTGCGGGTCGGCGCCGGCGCCGTGCTCGACGAGCCGCGTGGTCTGCCGGCCGGGGCCGGGCCGGTCTGGCTGGGCGGCTTCGCCTTCGACCCCGACGGCGGGGGCAACACGACCTGGTCCTCGCTCGCGCCCGCCTCGCTGGTCCTGCCGGAGGTCTCGATCTGCCGCAGCGGCGGCCGCGCCTTCCTCACCGTCAACGCGGTCGTGCAGCCGGGCGAGGATGCGGGACGTACGGGGGAGAGGCTCGCCGCCCGCCTCGCCGCGCTGCGGTTCGACGTGCCGCTGCCGCTGCTCGACCCGCACCCGACCGCCCACGCCGAGATCCGCAGTGCCCGCCCGCCGCGCGAGTTCGAAGCCGCGGTCGAGGGCGCCACATCCCGCATCGCCGCCGGCGAGATGAGCAAGGTCGTGCTCGCCCGCGAGGTGATCGTCAGCGCCGCCGCCGCCCACGACCCGGCCGCCCTGTTCGGCGCGATGCGCGAGCAGTTCCCGGCCTGCTTCTGCTTCTGCTGCGGGACGCCGGAGGCCGCCTTCATCGGCGCCAGCCCCGAGTTGCTGGTCCGCCGATCCGGCGCAGGCGCCTCGACCGTCGCCCTCGCGGGCTCGACCCGCCGCAGCTCCGACCCCGCCGTCGACGACCACCTCGGCGAGCAGCTGCTGCGCAGCGACAAGGACCGGCGTGAGCAGCGGATCGTCGCCGAGCGGATCGTCCGCGCCCTGCGCCCGCACGCGGTCTGGGTCGAGGCGGGGGCCGAGCCGGAGATCGCCAAGGTGGCGAACATCCAGCATCTGGCGACGCCGATCGTCGCCCAGCTGGCCGAACCGCACTCTGCGATCGAGCTGGCGGGGATGCTGCACCCGACCCCGGCGGTCGGCGGCGAGCCCTGGCCCGCGGCAGCCGCGACCATCGCCGAGCTGGAGGGCATGGACCGCGGCTGGTACGCCGCCCCGGTCGGCTGGATGGACGCCACCGAGGACGGCGAATTCTGCGTTGCCCTCCGCAGCGCCCTGCTCCGCGACCGCGAGGCCCACCTCTTCGCCGGGGTCGGCGTCGTCGCCGGCTCCGACCCCGCCGCCGAGCTGGCCGAGACCGAGGTCAAGCTCGGAGCGCTTCTGCCGCTGCTGGCTGAGTAGGGTGGCGCTCTCGATGCGCGCCCCAGTCCTGCTCGCCGTCCTGTTGATCTCGCTCGTCCTGCCGGCGGCAGCGGCAGCTGAGACTCCGTCCGGGCCGCGCCTCGCGACCGTCGAGCTGATCGAAGCGAAGACCCCGAAGTTCGGCGAAGACGACAGGCCGCCGACCATGGCCCTGGCGACGATCGATCCCTCGACGGGCAAGCAGCAACGGTTCCTGGGGGCCAAGCTGGGCGCCGGGAACCGGCTCGTCCCCTCGCCGTTCCACCCCCCTGCCTGGTCGCCGGACGGCTCGCTGATCGTTTTTGCCGCCCACCAGGGTGGCCGCCGCGCCCAGGACAAGATCTTCCTCGCCGCCCCCGACGGCAGCGACGTCCGCCCGGTCCCGGGCACGAGCGGCGGCAGCCAGCCGGTCCTCTCGCCGGACGGGTTCACCCTCGCCTTCTCCCGCACTCGCTTCGAGTCCGACGTCAAGCCGGGCCGCCTGTACCCACGCTTCTTCTCGAGCACGACGACCTGGATCGTCGATCTTCGCGGCGGCAAGCCGCGCCGCCTGACCCGATGGCGGAATGGGCTCTACAACAGCCCCGGCTCGTTCACCGCCGACGGGGCAGGTCTCCTGCTCACCAAGGAAGACAGCAAACTCGAAGGCGCCCGGATCGTGCAGCTGGGACTCGCGGACCGAAGCTCGCGGGAGATCCTCGAGTTCGCCTCCGAACCGGCTGTCTCCCCCGACGGCTCCCAGATCGCCTTCGTCGGCTACCTCGATCGCGACCTTGTCGAAGCCGAAGAGAACCAGGACTATCTGGCCGGTGAGCTCTACGTCGCGGCAGTCGACGGGACCGGGATCCGGCGCCTCTCGCGCAGCGATGACGTGCTCGAGTCCGCGCCGAGCTGGGATCCCTCCGGACAGCGGGTCGCCTACGTCCAGTTCCGCGCCGACACCTCCTTCGTCCCGAGCCTGGGCCTGCTCTTTCCAACCGGAAACGCGCTGATGCAGGTCAACGCCGACGGCAGTTGCCGGAAGAAGATCCTCGCGCGGCCGAGGGTCGCGTTCTACGGCGCTGCCTGGCAACCGGGACCCGGCCGCAAGGCCGGTCCGATCGCCTGTTAGCGGGACGGGGCGACCGTCAAAGACCCTTCACGGGAAGGCTCGCACGGGATAGGGTCACCCGGAATGAATCGTCTGGGGAAGCTGTTGCTTTGCGTGCTGGCGTGCCTGCTCCTGTCCGCGCCGCCGGCCTTTGCCGCGACTCGCTACGCAGCGCCGGGCGGCACGGGCGCGGATCCGTGCGCAGACCCCAACGACGCCTGCTCGCTCTACACCGCCGCCGACGTGTCCGCTCCGGGCACGACGGTCAAAGCCGGCGACGTGATCGAACTGCTGCCCGGGACTTACTCGGAAGCGGCCGGTGACCTCGGTCCCTTCGATTCCGTGGCCATCAACGGAGTCACGGTCCGCGGCGCGTCGAGCGAATCCGTCCCGCTGATCCGGCTGCAGGCAAACAACTCGAACCTGGGGGCCTTCCAGGTCAACGAAGGCTCCCTCATCTCCCATCTCGAAATCGAAAATCAGGACGACGGTGGCTATGCGGTCTCGCTGTTCGACGGGGGAGCGATGGAGAGGGCGGTGGTCCGTGCTCCGGACGGCCTCTCGACCGCCTGCAACGTCGTATCCGGGACCATTCGCAGCAGCGCCTGCATCAACGAAGGCGGCGGCGCGGCGATGGGTGCCAGCATCAGCACCATCCCCCAGACCTTCACGGTCGTCATCCGCAACAGCACCGCGATCGCCACCGGCTCCGGCTCGGTCGGCGTCGAATTCAACTACGCGGCCACCGCCGAAGGACTGGTCGCGAACGTCGACGCCAAGGGTTTGATCGCCAAGGGCGTCGCCAAAGACGTCGTCGCCAAGGGGAAGGAAGACAGCTCCGGCAAAGGGGCGAAAACGACCGTCACCCTCGACCACTCCAGCTACGCGACGGTCGCCACCGAGAAATCGGGGGAAGGTGGGAGCGCCTCTGTCACGCCGCCGGGGACCAACGCCAACATCGTCTCGGCGCCGCTCCTGGCGGGGGACCTGATCCATCAGCTGCCGGGGTCACCGACGATCGGGAAAGGCGCGGTCGACGCCAAATCGTCCCCGTTCGACATCGACGGCGAGTCGCGAACCGGTGGGTTGGCACCCGACATCGGCGCCGACGAGCTGGCGTACTCGACGACGATGCTGGCCAAATGCAACCCTGGAGGGACCTCCGTCGGCGGCCAGGTCATCTGTGAAGTTGTGGTCGAAGATCTAGACGGGGCGCCGACGCAGCCCGGTGGCTCGGTCGCACTGTCGGCAGGGCCGGGCCTGAGCTTGCCTGGCTCCTGCACTTTGAATCCAGTTAGCGGGAGCAGCTCCACCTGCCCGTTCGTCGTCACCGCTGAGGAGGCCGGCACCCGCACGATCACCGCGAGCTACCCGGGCGACGACCTGCACGACGGCGGCACGGCCCAGGCGTCGCTGGCGGTTGCGGCGCTTCCGGCCACGGCACCGATCCTCGTCGCCGTCGATCAGCCGCCCGACACCCAGTTGAATAAACACCCGCCAAAACGGACGAGCAAGCGCAAAGCAAAGTTCACCTTCGCCTCGACCCAAGCCGGCTCGAGATTCGAATGCAAGCTCGACAAAAAGCCCTTCCGCGCCTGCGTCTCGCCCTTCAAGAAGAAAGTCGGGCTGGGGGCGCACAAGTTCCAGGTGCGCGCCGTGAACGCTCAGGGCAAGGCGGACCCGTCGCCCGCCGTCTTCAGCTGGCGAGTGGTTCGGCCCTAGCTCAGGTTCCCGGGAGCGCGCCGTGGACGCGCTCGGTCAACTGGCGATGAGCTGCGACGTTGGCGTGGCGGTCGGTCTTGACCTCGATCAGGCCGGTGCCCGCGGCGAGGGCGTCGGGTAGGTCGGCAAGCGCGCCGAGCCGGCGGTGGGGGAGGTCGAAGAGCGCCGCCGCCTTGCCCGCGTCGACGCCCCGGGGAGTGCCGAGCAGCGCCTCGAACTCGTCGCTTCCCAACGCCGCCTCCTGCGGCAGGAAATGGAAGATGCCACCGCCGTCGTTGTCGATGACGACGATGCGGACGGGGGTCTCGACGTCCCGAAGGGCAGCTAGGCCGCCAATGTCGTGAAGGAGGCCGAGGTCGCCGCTGACGATCGTCGTCGGCCGGCCGCTCGCCTGGGCGGCGCCGATGCCTGAGGAGATCAAGCCGTCGATCCCGTTGGCACCGCGGTTGGAGAGGAATTGGGCATCGGTGCTGCCGGTTGCGAGGAAGGTCTCTTGGTCGCGGATCGGCATGCTCGAGCTGGTGTAGACGAGGTCGCCGTCCCGATGGGCTTGGCCGAGGGCGCGGTGCAGGGCGGGCTCGCTGGTCTCCCCGCCGCTGGAGAGCGCTTCGTCGAGTGCGGCTTGGGCGGCCGTCTCCGCCTCTAGCCAGCGGTCCGGCAGTGGCCTTTCGCGTCCCTCCAGTCCTTCCAGACGGACCGCCCAGCCCTGGGCCAGCTCGGTCGGGTCGGCGCGGAGGATCGCCGCCGCTCGGCGACTCGGCTCGTTCCAGCCGCCGTAGGGGTCGACGACGATCTGGTCGGCGCCGCTCGCCTCGATCCAGGCGCGCAGCGGCTTGCTGGTCGGCATTGCGCCGAAGCGGAGGATCAGGTCGGGGACGACCGAGCGGGCGAAGTGCTCTTCGCGCAACAGCAGGTCGTAGGCGGCGACCACGTGCGAGCGGTCGTGCGGCCCGCAGCGCAGCTGCGAGGTCGGCTCGGCGAGGATCGGGAAGCCCGATACGCGGGCCAGGTGGGCGAGCGGCTCGCGCAGCTCGGGGTCGAGCTGGCGGCCGGCGACGATCACCCCGGAGATCGCGTTGCCGATGTGGCTGGCGACCTCGTCGAGCAGGAAGGTCGAAGGCTCGAGGTCGATGTGGGTGACCGCGGTCAGCGGGCGCCCGTTGCGCCCCTTCAACGCCAGCGGGTCGGTGGCGGTCACGGCGCCCTCGACCGGGACCGGCGCCAGCGGCTCGCGCCAGGGGAGGTTGAGATGGACCGGCCCGGGGCGCGTCTCGCCGCGAGCGGTGGCCAGCGCCCGGCAGGCAGTCGAGCGGTAGTGGAGCAGGCCGCTGTCGTCGGCCTCGTGGGTGCCGACTTCGCAGAACCAGCGCACCGACGAGCCAAAGGTCTTGATCTGGTCGATCGTCTGCCCGGCGCCGATCCCGCGCAGCTCCGGCGGCCGGTCGGCGCTCAGCACGACCAGCGGGACCGCCGATTCGTCGGCCTCGACCACCGCCGGGTGGTAGTTGACCACCGCCGTCCCCGAAGTGCAGAGCAGCGCCACCGGCTCGCCGTTCGCCTGCGCCGCGCCGAGCGCGAAGAACCCGGCCCCGCGCTCGTCGACGATCACCTTCACCTCGATCTGCGGCTGCCGCCAGAGCGCCACCGCCAGCGGCGTCGAGCGCGCGCCGGGCGAGACCACCGCCAGCCGCAGCCCACCGCGCGCGAGCTCCTCGACGAAGGCCGAGGCGAGGGCGGTATTGGCGTTGGTGGGGTCCATCGGCGGGGGCGTGTCGCCCTTTTGACCCCGCAGGGCACATAAAGCGACACATGCAGGCTAAATGCGGTGAGCCTGCAGCGCCTCCTCGTCGATTTCAATGCCGAGGCCGGGACCGGGGGGGAGGTGAAGCATCCCACCCCGCACCTCGCACTCGACCGAGGCGATCGTCTCGGCGAACAGCCGCTGGGTCGCGAGCCCGTGGGCGAGGTGGAGGCGTTCGGGATGCCCGGTCTCGGCGAGGCTGAGGGCCACCTGGGCGGCGGCGGCGATCCCAACCGGCCCGTCGAGCGCGCTGGTCACGTAGGCGGGGAGGACGTCGGCGATCGCCAGAGCTTCCTCGGGACCGCCCACCTTGGAGAGCTTGATCCCGGTGAACTCGCAGGCCCCGAGCGCCGCAGCCCGCTCGGCCTCCTCGAGCGTCGCCACGCTCTCGTCAGCGGCAAGGGGAATCGAGGTCGACGCCGCCAACTCGGCCATCGCCTCCAATCCGGCCACAGGCTGCTCAGCCAACTCGACCCCGAGCGGCTCCAGCTCCACCAGCGTCCGCTTAGCCGTCTCCAGGTCCCACGCCTCGTTCACGTCAACCCGAATCCGCGCCTCAGCCTCAACCGCTCGGCGGACAGCCTCGACGGTCCCAACGTCGCGAGACCGCGACGATCCACCTATACGGTGGACTCCTGCGGTTTCGGCTCCGAGCTTGAGCTTGAAGGTGGTGAACCCGTCTTCGGCCCATCGGAGCGCCTGTGCCGCGACCTCGTCGGGAGCGCCCGCGACAAGCGTGGCGTTACACGGAACCGCTTCGTCTGAACCCGACGCAGACGCCGGTCCCGCCGCCCTCCTACCCAGCAAATCCATCTCAGCAGTAGCTATCGCGCACCGCGAAGGCGCCGACAACCCCACAACCCCCCGATTCTCCCTCCACCCCTCGAGCTCCCGCACCACCTCCGCCAACCCAACCCCGCCCCGCAGCGCCAGCGGCACCGCTTCGCCCAGCCCGACCACCCCGTCCTCGTCCCGGACCCGCAGCAGCACCATCTCCCGCCGCTCCAGCACGCCCCGCGCGGTGACGTACGCCTCCTTGAATGGGAGCGCATAGGGGATTACCTCGACCGAGCTGAGGCGCACGCCCCCGAGTCTCTCAGGCGGAGATCAGCAGGCCGATGGTGACCAGCAGGCTGAAGACGCCGAGCAGCGCCCCGGTCTGCGCCAGCACCCCGTTCAACGCCGGCCCGTCGCGGCGCTCTTCCAGGGTTTTGGCGGGTTTCAGCGCCATCGGCGCCGCCAGCAGACCGATCAGCGGCAGCATGCTCGAATCGCCTGCCACCAGCGCGATCGGCAGGACCGCGAAGGCACCCGCGACCAGCAGCGCGTAGAGCGTGACCGCCCGCTCGCGACCGATCCGCACCGCCAGCGTGTTCTTGCCGGCGCGCCGGTCGGTCTCGACGTCGCGGACGTTGTTGACGACGATGATCGCGGTGGCGAGGAACCCGATCGAGATCGAGAGCCCGAGCGGCAGCGCGTCGAGCTCCTCCAGCTGCACGTAGTAGGAGCCGTTGACGGCGACCAGGCCGAAGAAGAGGAAGACGAAGACCTCGCCGAAGCCGGCGTAGCCGTAGGGCCGCGGCCCGCCCGTGTAGAGCACGCCGGCGGCGATCGAGAAGACCCCGATCACCAGGATCACCCAGCCGGCGACCGCGGTCAGGTAGACGCCGCAGGCGACCGCGACCGCGAAGGCGATCCAAGTCGCGGTCATCACCCGCTGCGGGGTGACCATGCCGCTGGCGGTGACCCGCACTGGCCCGAGCCGGTCGGCGGTGTCGGCGCCGCGCTTGGCGTCGGAGTAGTCGTTGGCGAGGTTGGTCCCGATCTGGATGAAGATCGAGCCGATCAGCGCGGCGAAGAAGGCACCCCAGCGCGGCAGGCTGCCGTACCACTGCACCGCCGCCGCGGTCCCGACCAGGACCGGGGCGACCGCCGCCGGCAGCGTCCGCGGCCGGGCCGCCATCAGCCAGATCCTCATGCGCGGCGGGGGAACTGCGAGAAGTCGGGCTGCCGTTTCTGCTTGAACGCCTCGCGGCCCTCGGCCGCCTCCTCGTTGCCGTAGAAGAGGAGGTTGGCGTCGTGGGCGAGCTGCTGGATCCCGGCGTAGCCGTCCTCGTGGGCGTTGAAGCTGGCCTTGACCAGGCGCAGGGCGAAGGGGGAGAGGGCGAGCATCTCGCGGCACCAGGCGACGGTCTCGCGCTCGAGGTCGGCCAGCGGCACGACGCTGTTGACGAGGCCCATCTCCAGCGCCTCCTCGGCGTCGTACTGGCGGCAGAGCATCCAGATCTCCTTCGCCTTCTTGGTCCCGACCAGGTCGCGCAGCAGCGAGGCGCCGTAGCCGCCGTCCCAGGACCCGACCCGCGGCCCGACCTGGCCGAAGACCCCGTTGTCGGCGGCGATCGTCAGGTCGCAGCAGAGGTGGAGGATGTGGCCGCCGCCGATCGCGTAGCCGGCGACCATGGCGACCACCGGCTTCGGCAGCCGCCGCATCTGGATCTGCAGGTCGGTGACGTGGAAGCGCCCGACCGTGGCGCCCTCGGCGATGTAGCCGGTGTCGCCGCGTACGGTCTGGTCGCCGCCCGAACAGAAGGCCCGCTCGCCGGCCCCGGTGAGGACGATCACGCCGACCTCCGGGTCCTCGCGCGCCAACTCCATCGCGGCCGAGACCTCGATCAGCGTCTGCGGCCGGAAGGCATTCAGCACCTCGGGGCGGTCGATCGTCACCTTGGCGATCCCGCCGCCGGTCTCGTAGCGGATGTCTTCGTAGCTGCCCCCGCCCGCCGTCCACTCGATCGGCGCGTAGAGCTGGTCGTCGGAGGGGGCTCCTTTGTGGCGTTTGGGCATGATGGGGACGATATCCCGATGAAGCTCGACGACTGGCTCTCGCAAAGATCCCAGAGCTGTCCCGACCGGACGGCGCTGGTCGCCGACGGCGCCGAGATGACCTACGCCGAGCTCGAGGCAGAGGCGACCTGGGTGGCGCGGCGGCTCGCCGCCCACGGCGTGCGGCGCGGCTCGACCGCGGCACTGACCATGCACCCGCGCCGCGAGCAGGTGGTCCTGATGCACGCGCTGATGAAGCTCGGCGCGGCGCTGCTGCCGCTCGGCCCGCGGCTGACCGCCGAGGAGCGGGCGGCGATCGTCGGCGCCGAGGACCCGATCATCGACCTCGACGATCCCGGCCAGCTGACCCAGACCGAGGCCGACATGCCGCTGCTCGGAGAGCACGACATGGACGCCGTCTGCTGCAGGGTCCTGACCAGCGGCAGCACCGGCACACCGCGCCCGATCCCGCTCAGCTACGGCAACTTCCTCTGGAACGCGGTCGGATCCGCCTTCAACATCGGCGTCGAGCCGACCGACCGCTGGCTCTGCTGCGTGCCGCTCAGCCACATCGCCGGGCTGGGGATCGTCATGCGCTCGGTCATCTACGGCACCACGGCGGTCGTCCACGACGGCTTCGACGTCGACCGGGTGGGGGAGGCGCTGGAAGGCGACGGGATCACGCAGGTCTCGCTGGTGGCGACGATGCTGACGCGGCTGCTCGAGGCCGGCGCCGACCTCTCCGGCCCGCGGGCGATCCTGGTCGGCGGCGGCCCGGTGCCGGAGGGACCGCTGGAAGAGGCGATCGCCACGGGTGCCACCGTGGTCCAGACCTACGGCCTGACCGAGACCTGCTCGCAGGTCACGACCCTCGCCCCGGCCGAGGCCCAGCGCAAGCTCGGCTCCGCCGGCCGGCCGCTGCTCACCACCCACCTGCGGATTCAGGACGGCGAGATCCTCGTCCAGGGCCCGACCGTCGCCCCCGGCAGCGCCGACGCCGACGGCTGGCTGCACACCGGTGACCTCGGCCACATCGACGAGGAAGGGTTCCTCTACGTCTCCGACCGGATCGACGACATGATCGTCAGCGGCGGCGAGAACGTGGTCCCGGCCGAGGTCGAGGAGGTGCTGCTGCGCCACCCGCACGTGGCCGAGGCGGCGGTGATCGGCCGCGAGGACCCGGAGTGGCAGCAGGCTGTCACCGCGGTGGTGGTGCTGAACAGCGACGCCGAGGTCAGCCCCGACGAGCTGCGCCGCCACTGCGCCGAGTCGCTGGCCGGCTTCAAAGTGCCGAAGCGGGTCGAGCTGGCTTCGGCGCTGCCGCGCACGCCCTCCGGGAAGCTGATGCGCAGGGCGCTCCGCTAGCCTGCCGCCCCATGCGAACCGACGACATCTTCACCGACAAAGACGCTGACCTGGGCAGGCTCGACGGCAAGACCGTCGCCATCCTCGGCTACGGCTCCCAGGGTCACGCCCACGCTCTCAACCTCAAGGACTCCGGCATCGACGTGGTCGTCGGCCTCCGTCCCGACTCCTCCAGCCGCGCCAAGGCCGAAGGCGCCGGGCTCGAGGTGCTGGACGTCGCCGAAGCCGCCAGCCGCGGCGACCTGGTGATGATTCTGCTGCCGGACGAGAAGCAGGCCGAGGTCTGGCGCGAGGAGATCTCCGACGGGATCGCCCCCGGCAACCTGCTGCTCTTCGCCCACGGCTTCGCGATCCACTTCGGCGAGATCGAGCCGCCACCTGGCGTCGACGTCGGCATGGTCGCGCCGAAGGGCCCGGGCCACCTGGTCCGCCGCCAGTACGAGGAAGGCAGCGGCGTGCCCTGCCTGATGGCCGTCCACCAGGACGCCTCGGGCGAAGCGCACGACCTGGTCCTCGCCTACGCCTCCGGGATCGGCGGCGGCCGCGCCGCGGTGATCGAGACGACCTTCAAAGACGAGTGCGAGACCGACCTCTTCGGCGAGCAGGCGGTGCTCTGCGGCGGCGCTTCGGAGTTGGTCCGCGCCGGCTACGAGACCCTGGTCGAGGCCGGCTACGACCCGCGCCTCGCCTACTTCGAGTGCCTGCACGAGCTGAAGCTGATCGCCGACCTGATGTACGAAAAGGGCATTCAGGGCATGCGCTACTCGATCTCCAACACCGCGGAGTACGGCGACATGACCCGCGGCAAACGCGTCATCGGCGAGGAGTCCCGCGCAGCGATGAAGCAGATCCTCTCCGAGATCCAGTCGGGCGACTTCGCCAAGGAGTTCATCGCCGAGAACCGCGCCGGCAACGAGAACTTCGACCGCATGCGCGCCGAGGGCGCCGGGCACCAGATCGAGGAGGTCGGCGGCGAGCTCCGCGGCCTCATGCCCTGGATCGACCAGGGCTTCAAAGACACGAAATAAAGCGTTGTGGCGAGGGGCGCCGGCAGGGGGTCCCTGGGCGCACTTCCGCCGGGAGGATCGTCACCTGCTGTCGCCCGGATGTTTTTGGCCCGGCTCCATGCTGAGTGCCCAGGGACCCCCTGCCCGCGCCCCTGCTCAGCAGCTTTCCTAGGACTGCCCCAGCTCAAGCGAAGGAGACCGCGCAGTCGGCTTTCAGAAAGCTGCTTAACCCTGGGCCGTCCTGAGCTGCGTGTGGGTTCCAGCACCTACCCCTGGATCGGCCCCCGGGGGTCCGTCTCGCCCTCGGGTAGGCGGCCGTCGCGGCCCACGTAGCCGTCCTTGCCTCCTACGCAGACGTAGATTGCGTCTTCGTCCTCACTGAGGTTCTTCAGGCTGCGGATTACCTTGGCGTCTACCCAGGCGAAGCCGCCGGGGCCTAGCTCGTGCTTGCTCCCGTCGAGGTCGATCTCCATCCGCCCCTGGTGGACGAAGTAGAGCTCCTCCTGCTCGTCGTGGAAATGCTTGCCGGACTCGTAGTTGGGCGGCATCACGATCGCGTTGACGCCGAAGGCGGTCACGCCCAGCTCCTTGCGGACCTTGCGGAAACCCCAGCCCTCGCCCATGTCGTCGAGGTGGGCGACGGCAAAGCCGTCGCCCTTGGTCACGCCCTCAGACATTGGGAGCCACCGGGGCTGGCGCCGCCCTGCCGCCGTTCTGAGCTTTTTCCAGCCCGACCGGTGGGTAGTCGTCGGTGAGGAAGGCGAGGTAGCCGAACACCCGCGCGTGGAAGCTGTTGACGAAGGTCAGCATGTCGTGGATGCCCTGGGGCATGTAGCCGCGGAAGACGATCGTCAGCCAGGCGACGAAGGCAGCTGCCATCTGGACGTAGGAGGTCCCGTAAGAGAGGACCAGGATCACCGGCAGGACCAGGATCCAACGGAAGAAGACCTTGAGGCGGCTCTGCCGCTCGGCCGCCGGGGCGATGTTGACCCGGATTGGATAGCTCGGGTCGTCGCTGAGACTGAACGGCGGCCAGACGTCGGTCTGCAGATAGATCCAGGCGGAGACACGGATCGAGAAGCGGACCACCCCGGCGTTGAACTCATACAGCCACTGCGGGTAGCGCCCGAGGATGATGATCGCGACCCAGGCGATCAGGTGGGTGAAGATGAAGACGAGCCCCCAGAAGGCGGCGACGATGAACCATGGGATCGCCAGGATCAACCGGAAGAACGTGGTCCAGCGGTTCGGTTCCGGGTTGAAGTCGGCTTCGTACTGGACTGGATACATCGTGCTCCCCTCGTCGTGGACTGCGACCAAACGGCGCTGCCGAGCCTAACTCCGGACCCGGCGGCAGTCGACCGGCCGTGGTCAATAACCTGTCGGCCCGGATGGCGCCTCAGACGACCCTGCAGATTCCCAGCGAGATCAAGCCCGCCGACGGCCGCTTCGGCTGCGGGCCCTCGAAGGTGCGCCCGGAGGCTCTGGAGAAGCTCGCCGAGCGCTCCGACCTGATGGGCACCTCGCACCGTCAGGCGCCCGTGCGCGACCTCGTCAAGGAGGTGCGGACCGGCCTCGGAGACCTTTTCTCGCTCCCCGACGGCTACGAGATCGTCCTCGGCAATGGCGGCACCACCGCCTTCTGGGAGGCGGCCGCCGCCTGGCTCGTCCGCGAGCGGGCGCTGCACCTCGCCTACGGCGAGTTCTCCTCGAAGTTCGCCAAGGCGACCGCCGCTGCGCCCTTCCTGCAGGACCCGATCCTGGTCGAGGCCGAACCCGGGGACGCTCCCGAGCCCGTCACCGACCCGGGTGCCGACGTGATCGCCTGGGCCCACAACGAGACCTCGACCGGGGTCATGGTCGGCGTCGAGCGCCCCGAGGGCGCGGCCGAGTCGCTGGTCCTGATCGACGCCACGTCGGGCGCCGGCGGCCTGCCGGTGTCGATGATCGAGGCCGACGCCTACTACTTCGCTCCCCAGAAGGGCTTCGCCGCCGACGGGGGCCTCTGGCTCGCCGCGCTCAGCCCGGCCGCGATCGCCCGTGTCGAAGAGCTCGACGGCGCCGCCGACCGCTGGCAGCCGGCCTTCCTCTCGCTCCAGACCGCGCTGGACAACTCGCGCAAGGAGCAGACCTACAACACGCCTGCCCTGGCGACCCTGCTGCTGCTGAACGACCAGGTCCAGTGGATGCTCGGCCTCGGCGGGCTCGCCGGCTGCGTCGAGCGCACCTCGGACTCCTCCGGCCGCCTCTACGGCTGGGCCGGGCGCAGCGAGTTCGCCAGCTGCTTCGTCGCAGACCCGGCCAAGCGCTCTCTGGTCGTCGGCACGATCGACTTCGAGGACACGGTCGACGCCGCGGCCCTTGCCGCCGCCCTGCGCGCCAACGGGATCGTCGACGTCGAGCCCTACCGCAAGCTCGGTCGCAACCAGCTGCGGATCGGGATGTTCCCGGCGGTCGACCCCGGCGACGTCGAGGCGCTCACCGCCTGCATCGACTGGGTCGTCGAGAACGCGGACGGGGTCGCCAAGTGAGGGTTCTGGTCAAGGAGAAGATCGCCGACTCCGGCGTCGACCTGCTGCGCTCGCAGTTCGATGTCGACCTCGGGCTGGAGATGTCCGACGAGGAGCTGCGCGAGAAGCTCCCGTCCTACGACGCGATCCTGATCCGCTCGGCGACGCAGATGACGCCGGAGCTGATCGAGCTGGCCGACAACCTGAAGGTGATCGGCCGCGCCGGCACCGGCGTCGACAACGTCGACATCCCGGCCGCGACCCGCCGCGGGATCATCGTCGCCAACGCGCCGGAATCGAACTCGGTCGCCGCCGCCGAGCACACCCTCGCCCTGGCCCTGGCCCTGTTCCGCAACGTCCCGCAGGCGCACGGCTCGCTGGTCGACGGTCGCTGGGATCGGGCCAGGTACAAGGGCGCCGAGCTCTACGGCAAGACCCTCGGCGTGATCGGCTTCGGCCGTATCGGCCAGCTGGTCGCCAAACGGGCGCAGAGCTTCGAGATGGAGGTCGTCGCCTTCGACAAGTTCGTCTCCGCCGAGCGCTTCCGCGACCTCGGCGTCGAGGGCGCCGAGAGCATCGAGGAGCTGCTCGGCAAGGCCGACCTGGTCTCCCTGCACACCCCGAAGACGCCGGAGACGATCGGGATGATCAACGCCGAGACGATCGCCCAGATGAAGGACGGCGCCCGTCTCGTCAACTGCGCCCGCGGCGAGCTGGTCGACCTCGACGCCCTGGAGGCCGGCCTGGAGTCCGGCAAGCTGGGCGGGGCCGCGCTCGACGTCTTCCCCGCCGAGCCCTTCACCGAGCACCCGATCTTCGCCCGCGGCGACGTCGTCGTCACCCCGCACCTGGGGGCCTCGACCGCCGAGGCGCAGGACCGCGCCGGGGTCGTCACCGCCGAGCAGGTGACCGCGGCGCTGACCGGCGGCGTGGTCACCAACGCGGTCAACATCGCCGCTGTGCGGCCCGAGGCGATGGAGGCGCTGGCGCCCTTCGTGCCGCTCTGCGAAAAGCTCGGCCGCCTCGCCCAGGGTCTCGGCGACGGCTCGGTCGAGAAGGTGAGCGCCGAATTCCGTGGCCGCATCGCCTCCCACGACACGCGCCTGCTGGGGATCGCGGTGATGGCCGGGATCCTCTCCGGCAACACCGAGGAGCCGGTCAACCTCGTCAATGCGCCGCAGATGGCCGAGGAGCGCGGGATCGAGCTCTCCGAGACCACCGACGCCAGCACCGAGGACTTCACCGAGCTGGTCCGCGTCCGGGTCCACACCGCCGACGGCGAGGTCGAGGTCGCCGGCACCAGCGTCGGCCCGCGCAACGAGCCCTACCTCGTCTCCGCCTGGCGCGAGAGCTTCTACCTGCCCTTCGCCGAGCACATCACCGTCTTCCGCTACGCCGACCAGCCGGGGATGATCGGCCGGGTCGGCACGCTCTTCGGCGAAGAGGGGGTCAACATCGTCTCCGCCGCCGTCGGCGCCGAAAGCGGGGGGGAGCAGGCGGTGATGGCGCTGACCACGGATGCGCCGGTGCGCCCCGAGGCACTCGAGAAGATCCTCACCCTCGAGGGCTTCTCCAAGGGCCGCTCGGTCGACCTTTAACGCCGGCCGCGCCGCAACGTCAGCGCCGCCGCGTTGTTCTTGAGATGGTCTCCCGAGACCGCAAGACCAGGGACCTATGAAGAAGTCGATCCTCATCGTGTTGGCGCTCCTCGTCGCGCTGCAGTCTGCGGCGGGTTTCGCGCGGGCCGAAATCGGCCCGGTGACGCTGCTGATCAGCGGCGGTCCGGGCAACAGCGGCCTGCACATCTCGCTCGCCCCGGACGGCCGGCAGTACCTGATCGTCTCCACCGACCCGCTCGAAGTCGGCGGCAGCGTCTGCGAACACCCGTCCGAAGACGTCCCGAACGAACTGCTTTGCAAAGCGACCGCGATCGCCGGCTTTGAGGTCAACGGCGGCGGCGGCTCTGACAGCATCAACTTCAGCAGCGACATCCCGGTCCCGGTCACGGCCCGTGGCGGTTCCGGCGTGGACCGGCTGATCGGTGGCAACGCAGCCGACAAGCTGATCGGCGGTCCCGACCGGGACTTCCTCGAAGGGCGTCGGGGGGACGACTGGCTGCTGGGTGGCCCCGGACCCGACAAGCTCGTCGGCGGACCGGGGAACGATCAGCTGCGCGGCGGTCCCGACAACGACGTCCTCGTCGGCGGGCCGGGTCAGAACGAACTGTTCCCCTGAGTCGTTAGGCGCTCTCGGCCGCCGGCCGGGCACGGCCGAAGAGCCGCCCGCCGACGAAGCCCAGCGCGATCAGCAGTCCGATCAGCGATAGCGCCGCGTCGAGCCGGAAGGCGGCCTGGATGCCGTCGACGAAGGGCGGGATCGAGCCCGAGAAGACGGTGGTCGTCAGCCCGAGCCCGATCGAGCCGCCGGCGATCTGGAACATGTAGACGATCCCGCCGGCGAGGCTGGTCTGGGATTCGTCGACCGAGGTCACCCCGGCGGTGGTCGCGGTGGGATAGAAGCTGCCGATCCCGATCCCGAGGATCAGCATCCCCGGCAGCAGGGAGGTGTAGCTCGAGCCGCCGTCGACCTGCGAGAAGAGGAACGGCGCAACGGTGATGCAGGCGGCGCCCAGCACGGCCAGGGCCTTGGCCCCGACCCGCTCGTAGAGCGGCCCGGCGACAAAGGAGACGACCGCGAAGGTGGCGAGGAAAGGGAGCATTCCGACGCCCGCTTCGAGCGGCGAATAGCCGAGGTGCTTCTCCATGAACTGCGGCAGGTAGAGCAGCGAGGCGAAGAAGGTCGCCGACATGAAGAGGACGGCCAGGCAGGAGGCGGTGAAGCTCTCGTTCTTCATCACCTCCCTCGGGATCAGCGCATGGGAGCCGGCGCGCCGCTCGATCGGCAGGAAGGCGACCAGCATCGCCACCGCCAGCGCGAGCAGGCCGATCACCCGCGGATCGCTCCAGCCCCAGTCGGCGACCTGGTCGAGGGCGATCAGCAGCGAGACGAGCCCGATCGAGACAGCCGCGATACCGGGGTAGTCGATCTTTCGGTCGCTCGTCTCGGGCTCCTTGACGTGGACCAGGGACCAGGTGACCGCGACCGCGAAGGCCGAGATCGGCACGTTGAGGAAGAAGATCCAGCGCCAGCTCAGCTCCTGGGTGAGGACGCCGCCGATCAGCGGCCCGATCGCGTTGCCGAGCCCGGCAGCGCCGATGATGATCCCGCCCGCGAGCCCGGCCTTCTCTTCTGGCAGCAGCTCGTAGGTCATGCCGAGGATCGCCGGCCACATCAGCGCCCCGCCGATCCCCATCAGCACCCGGGCGCCGATCAGCAGACTCTCGTTCGGGGCGGCGCCGCCGAGGGCGGACATCGAGGCGAAGATCGCGGTGCCGAGGAAGAAGGCGTTGCGGCGGCCGAACATGTCGGCGAGGCGGCCGCCGGTGACGATCAGCACCCCGAAGGTCAGCGCGTAGGCGTTGACGACCCACTGGATCGTGTTGACGTTGGTGTCGAAGTCCTGCTCCATCGTCGGCAGGGCGACGTTGATCGCCGAGAAGTCGTTGGCGATGACGACCACCGCGACGGCCATCGCGAACAGCGCGAGCCAGGAGGTCTGCTGGGCCGAGGAGTTTGGCTCCGGGGTTGAGATTCGCGCAGCCTACGCTAAGGTTCGGAAGCGAATGGACCGCCGGTTCGACAGCCTCGCGCTACTCCTTCTCCTCCCCCCTCGGGGGGAATAGCGCTGGGCGGCGCGATAGCCGCGAGAGACAGAAGGCCATTCGAATCACAGAGAGAAGGAGAGGTCCGATGGGACCGCAAACCGACAGTAGAACCGACGCCAACCGCGTCCACATCTTCGACACCACGCTGCGAGACGGCGAGCAGTCGCCCGGCATCTCGCTGAACACCGCCGAGAAGGTCGAGATCGCCCAGCAGCTCGCCCGCCTGGGGGTCGACGTGATCGAGGCCGGCTTCCCGATCACCTCGCCCGGCGATTTCGAGGCGGTGCAGGAGATCTCACGCAAGGTCGAGGGGCCGGTCATCTGCGGCCTGGCCCGCACTCACAAGGCCGACATCGACGCCGCCTGGGGGGCGATCAAGGAGGCGGGACGCCCTCGCATCCACACCTTCATCTCGACCTCCGACATCCACATCGAGCACCAGCTGCAGACCGACCGCGAGGACGTCAAGGGCCAGGCCCGGGCCGCGGTGGCGCTGGCCAGGTCCTATTGCGAGGACGTCGAGTTCTCGCCGATGGACGCCACCCGGGCCGACGTCGAGTTCACCGCCGAAGTCTGCGCGATCGCGGTCGAGGAGGGCGCCACCGTCGTCAACATTCCCGACACCGTCGGCTACACGACGCCCGAGGAGTACGCGGACTACTTCCGGCGCCTGTACGAGTACGTGCCGGCGCTGCGAGGCGTGGAGCTGTCGGTCCACTGCCACGACGACCTGGGCATGGCCGTCGCCAACTCCTACGCCGGGGTGCTGGCCGGGGCGCGGCAGGTCGAGTGCGCGGTCAACGGGATCGGCGAGCGGGCCGGCAACTGCTCGTTGGAGGAGATCGCGATGCTGGTCGGCGTCCGCGAGGACGTGCACGGCCTCTGGACCGAGATCAACACCCGTGAGATCGCCCGCACCAGTCGCATGGTCAGTCGCCTGACCGGCTACCCGGTGCAGCCGAACAAGGCGATCGTCGGGCGGAACGCCTTTGCCCACGAGTCCGGGATCCACCAGGACGGCGTGCTGAAGGAGCGCAGCACCTACGAGATCATGGACGCGACCGAAGTCGGCCTGGAGTCGAACTCGATCGTGCTGGGCAAGCACTCCGGGCGCCACGCGCTGAAGGACGCGCTGGAGCAGCTGGGCTTCAAGGTCGAGGGCCAGGCGCTGAACAACGCCTTCAAGGCCTTCAAGGAGGTCGCCGACCGCAAGAAGCAGGTGACCGCGCTGGACCTGGAGGCGATCGTCTCTGACGAGATGCGCGACCGCTCCGAAGCCCACGAGCTGGCCTGGTTCGAGGTCGAGGCGGGAACCCGCCGTCCGCCGGTGGCGAAAGTAGCTGTGACCCTGCCCTCCGGCGAGGAGTCGGTCGGCGAATCGAGCGGCGACGGCCCCGTCGACGCCATCTTCCACGCGATTCAAAACGCGGCCGAGACCGAGTGCGAGTTGGTCCAGTACACGGTCGAGGCAGTGACCGGGGGAGAGGACGCCCTGGGTGAGGTGACCGTGATGCTGCGGGCCGCCGGGAGGTTGGCCACGGGGCAAGGGGTCGCGACCGACATTCTGGAGGCAAGCGCCCGTGCGTACGTGCGGGCCCTGTCGAATGCGCTGGAAGGCGCGGCGACGCGCGAGGCCGAGGCGGCTACCGCCGAGGCCGTGGTCGAGCGGACGCCCGGGCCGTAGGGTCGGGCCATAAGCAAGGCCTGAAGCGCGCCGGGCCGCACCCACCTCTGCTTCGGCAGGTAGAGGTGGGTGCGGCCCGGCTTTCGTGACGCAAACGTCTGAGAGAAGGCGCAAACCGCGCGCCACACGTGCGCCCGATCCCGCCAGCCTGGCCGGGTGCCAACCGAGTCCGCGAAAGATCGTCGTATAGGCGCATTTCCGCGGACTCGCCGGGAGCGGTTGCGCGAGCCAGGATGGGATGGCGAGATCACGACCCTTGCGCGACGCCAGTACGGAGTGCTGAGCCGCGAACAGTTGCTCGGGCTGGGGCTCGGCAAGGACGCGATCCAGCACCGGATCGCGAGCGAGCGCCTGCATCGCCTCCATGCCGGTGTCTACGCCGTGGGCCACCAGGTGATTCCACGCGAGGGACGGTGGATGGCCGCGGTCCTTGCTTCGGGTCCCGGTGCGGTCTTGAGCCACTGGTCGGCGGCGCACCTATGGATGATCCGGCCCAACTCGCGGACGAGGATCGACGTCACCGTGGCGCATCGCTGCCGCTCCTCGAAGCCGATCCGCAGGCACATCTCTGAGGTTCCCGACGATGAGCGGACCGTGGAGGAGGACATCCCGGTGACCACCGTCCCTCGCACGATCCTCGACCTGGCAGCGACCGAGGACGCCGACACGGTCGAGAACCTCCTGCGCGAGTCGGAATTCCGCCAGCTCTCCGACCGCCTCTCGCTTCCGGATCTGATCGAGCGCTACCGAGGCAAACGCGGAACCCGCAAGGTCCAGCTCGCCCTGGACCGTTTGAAGGAAGACCCCGTCGGCCGCAAGCGCTCCAGGCTCGAGGAGCGCTTCGCGCCCTTCCTCCGCCAGAACCGCCTCCCCTTACCCCGCTTCAACGACTGGATCATCCTCGGCGACAAGCGCTACCGCGTCGACTGCCACTGGCCCGACCTCCGCCAGATAGTCGAGCTGGATGGCTGGGACGGACATTCGACCCGCACCGCCTTTCGCGAGGACCGCGCCCGCGACCGCCGTCTTACCGCCGCTGGCTACACGGTCACGCACATCACCTGGAACCAGCTGGACGACGCACCCACCGAGATCGCCGCGGACCTCCGAGCCCTCCTCCGCCACCCATAAAGCCGGGGCCGCACCCACCTCTACCTGCCGAAGTCGAGGTGGGTGCGGCCCCGGCCCAGCAACCCCGGTCCCACCTCCAATACAAGCGTCCGTGATAACGTACAAACAATGGCCCCCACTATGACCAAGCCTTCGAGCGCCCCCGACTCTCCCCCCACGGAGCCCACCGTCGGCCCCCGCATCCGCGCACTGCGCGACGCCATGGGGCTCTCGCTCCGCGACCTCGCCGAGCGCTCCGGCGTCAGCGCCCCGATGCTTTCGCAGGTCGAGCGGGGCGAGACGAGCCCGACCTTGGTCGTCGCCGGCAGGATCGCCGCCGGCCTGGAACTGACGCTGTCGCAGCTGCTGCGCCTCGACGAGGGCCAGCACGTGGCGATCAGCCGCGCCGCCGGCCGTCGCCATTCCGAGCGGGGGGGACACCGCTTCGAGGAGCTGACCCCGCCGCTGCCCGGTCAGCGCGCTGACGTCTCGCTGCACGTGCTGGACCCCGGCGCCACCACCGGCGGCCGCGAGGACCCGCCGATGCACGAGCCCGGCAGCCGCGAGACCGCCGTCGTCCTCGCCGGCACCCTGGCGCTGGTCGTCGACGGCAGCCGCCACGAGCTTCAGGAGGGAGACAGCGTCACCTTCGACGCCGACCTGCCGCACCATTTCGAGAACGAAGGCCTGGGGGCGACCCGCTTCCTCGCCGTGATCGCCGCCGGCCTCAGGAGGTCCTAAAGCAAATGCCAAAGACGATGTTCGACAAGATCTGGGAGGCCCACGAGGTATCGCCGGGGCTGATCTACATCGACCTGCACCTGGTCCACGAGGTCACCTCGCCGCAGGCCTTCGACGGCCTCCGCCTGGCCAATCGCAAGGTCCGCCGCCCGGACAAGACCCTGGCCACCGCCGACCACAACACCCCGACCGACGGGACGATGGCCGCGCGCCTGATCGCCGACCAGCTCTCCCGCGTCCAGGTCGAAACCCTGGAGCGCAACTGCGAGGAATTCGGCGTGCCGATCTACTCGCTGGGCTCCGCCCGCCAGGGCATCGTCCACGTCATCGGTCCGGAGCTGGGCGTCACCCAGCCGGGGATGACGATCGTCTGCGGCGACAGCCACACCTCCACCCACGGCGCCTTCGGCGCGCTGGCCTTCGGGATCGGCACCTCCGAGGTCGAGCACGTGCTCGCCACCCAGTGCCTGGTCCAGAAACGGCCGAAGACGATGCGGATCGGCTACTCCGGCGAGCTGCGCCACGGGGTCACGCCCAAGGACCTGATCCTGGCGACGATCGGCCGCCTCGGCACCGGTGGCATGACCGGCTACGCCGTCGAGTACGCCGGCCCGGCGATCGAGGCGCTCTCGATGCCCGGCCGGATGACGATCTGCAACATGACGATCGAGGGCGGCGGCCGCGCCGGGATGATCTCTCCCGACGAGACCACCTTCGAGTGGGTCAAGGGGAGGCCCGCCGCCCCGGCCGACTTCGAGGCGGCGATGGCCCGCTGGCGCGAGCTGCCGACCGACCCCGAGGCCAGCTTCGACACCGAGGTCGAGGTCGACGCCTCCGGCATCTCGCCGATGGTCACCTGGGGCACCAACCCGGGCCAGGTCGTCGAGGTCACCGACCGCGTCCCCGACCCGGCTCAGATGGAGTCTCCGGCCGACCGCGAAGCGGCCGAGCGCGCCCTCGCCTACATGGGCCTGGAGGCGGGCACGCCGATGACCGAGATCGCCCCCGAACGCGTCTTCATCGGCTCCTGCACCAACTCGCGGATCGAGGACCTGCGCGAGGCGGCCGCGATCGTCGACGGCCGCAAGGTCGCCAGCGGCGTCAACGCGATGGTCGTCCCCGGCTCCCAGCAGGTGAAGAAGGCGGCCGAGGAAGAGGGGCTCGACGAGGTCTTCAAGAGCGCCGGCTTCGACTGGCGCGTGGCGGGCTGCTCGATGTGCCTGGGGATGAACCCCGACACCCTGGACGAAGGCGAGCGCTGCGCCTCTACCTCGAACCGAAACTTCGAGGGGCGCCAGGGCAAGGGCGGCCGCACCCATCTGGTCAGCCCGAAAATGGCCGCCGCCGCGGCCGTCGAGGGCCACTTCGTCGACATCAGGGATTGGAGCTGAAGATGAGAGCGATTGACGTAATCGAGGGCAAGGTCTCAGTTCTGGACCGCAGCGACGTCGACACCGACCAGATCATCCCCAAGCAGTTCCTCAAGCGGGTCGAGCGGACCGGCTTCGGCGAGTTCCTCTTCTACGACTGGATCCGCGACGGCGAGATTCAGCTGGAGCCGAACCCGATCCTCGTCACCGGCGCCAACTTCGGCTGCGGCTCCTCCCGCGAGCACGCTCCCTGGGCGCTGGAGGACTTCGGCTTCCAGGCGATCGTCGCGCCGTCCTTCGCCGACATCTTCTACTCGAACTGCACCAAGATCGGGCTGCTGCCGGTGATCCTCGACGAGGAGCACTGCCGGGCCGTCGCCGAGGCGGGGGAGGCCCGCATCGACCTCGACGACGAGACCGTCAACTGCGCCGCCGGCGTCTTCCAGTTCCAGATCGAGCACGAGACGAAACACCGCCTCGCCAACGGCCTGGACGACATCGGGATCACGCTCGAAAACGACGGCGCGATCGACAAGTTCGAGGCCGAGCCGGCCGCCTCGCTGGGCCCGGTCACGACCAGCCTGTAAGCGAAAGGGGGCCGCATGGCCGACGAGTTCAAGGAGCCGATGAACACCGGCGCCCGCGAGTGGGACGCCGAGACCTACGACGCCGTCTCCGACCCGCAGTTCGAATGGGGGATGGAGGTCCTCGAACGGCTGGAGCTGCGCGGCGACGAGGTCGCACTCGACGCCGGCTGCGGCTCGGGCAGGGTCACGGCCGAATTGCTCGAGCGCCTGCCGAACGGCCGCGTGATCGCGGTCGACGGCTCCGAGGCGATGGTCGCCAAGGCGAAGGAGCGGCTCGGAGACCGCGCCGGCTACCTCGTATCCGACCTGGTCGAGCTGCGGCTGGACGAACCCGTCGACCTCGTCTTCTCGACCGCAACCTTCCACTGGATCGGCGACCACGATCGCCTCTTCCGGCGCCTGCGCGCCGCGCTGAAGCCCGGCGGCCGCCTCGTCGCCCAGTGCGGCGGCCACGGCAACGTCGCCGCCCATGCCAAGGCGATCGCGACAGTCGCCGCCGACCCGAAGTTCGGCCAGCACCTGAACGGCGCCAAGGGCCTCTGGAACTTCGCCACGCCGGAGGAGACCGAGCCTCGCCTGCGCGACGTCGGTTTTGCCGAGGCGCGCTGCTGGCTGGAGCCGAAGCCGGTGCAGCCGGCGCGTCCGCTGGAGTTCATCTCCACCGTCACCCTCGGCCCGGTCCTCGACCAGCTGCCGCCGGGGAAACGCCGGCCCTTCGCCGAAGCGGTCCTGGGGCAGGAAGGCGACCCGCTGGTGCTCGAGTACGTCCGCCTCAACATCGAGGCGACCGTGCCTGATGATGCGTAGAGTGCCGCCCTCGTGAATGGCACGCCCCGCATAGTCGTCCTCGCCGGCGACGGGATCGGACCCGAGATCGTCGCCGCGACCCGCGAGGTGCTCGACGCCCTCGGCGAGTTCTCCTATGACGAGCGCCTGATGGGCGGCTGCTCGATCGACGAGCACGGCACCGCCCTCACCGACGAGGTCCTCGACGCCTGCCGGAACGCCGACGCCGTTCTGCTCGGCGCCGTCGGCGGTCCCAAATGGGACACCACCGACCCCGACGCGCCGCGCCCCGAGCAGGGTCTGCTCGGCCTGCGCAAGGGAATGGGCCTCTACGCCAACCTGCGCCCGGTGCGGCCGAGCCCGGCCCTGGCCGGCGCCAGCCCGCTGCGGGAGGAGCGGATCGCCGGCACCGACCTACTGGTCGTCCGCGAGCTGACCGGCGGCATCTACTTCGGCGACTCCGGCCGCGAGGGCGACGTCGCCCACGACACCTGCCAGTACTCGGTGTTGGAGATCGACCGCATCGCCCGCACCGCCTTCGACGCCGCCCGCCGCCGCGCCGAGAGCTCCGGCCGCAAGCCGAAGGTCACCTCGGTCGACAAGGCCAACGTGCTCGAGACCTCCCGCCTCTGGCGCGAGGTGGTCGGCAGCGTCGCCGCCGACTACGCCGACGTCGAGCTCGAACACCTGCTGGTCGACAACGCGGCGATGCAGCTGGTCTCGCGCCCGGCCGACTTCGACGTCGTCCTCTCCGAGAACCTCTTCGGCGACATCCTCAGCGACGAGGCGGCGATGCTGACCGGCTCGCTGGGAATGCTTCCCTCGGCCAGCCTCGGCGCCGAGGGCGAGCCCGGCCTGTTCGAGCCGGTCCACGGCTCGGCCCCGGACATCGCCGGCCAAGGCGTCGCCAACCCACTCGCAACCTTCCTCTCGGCGGCGATGATGCTGCGCCACGGCCTCGGCCGCGGCGACGACGCCGCCCGGATCGAGACCGCCGTCGACGCGGTGCTGGAGCAGGGCCTCCGCACTCCCGACCTGGCCTCCGGGACCGTGATCCAGCCGCCGAGCAGCGAGAACCCGTCCCGGGAGACCGAGGTGGGGACGAGGGAAGTGACCGCGGCGGTCCTAGAGGCGCTCTAGAACCGCCGCAGCCGCAGGAACTACGGAGCGGTCACCGCCCACTGGCCGTAGGCGTAGGACTCGCCGGGCGCTTCGGATTTCGCCACCAGGCCAAAGCCCAGGCGGGTGTTGTTCTCGGCCGCCAGCGGAGTCGTGGGGTCGAGGTTTTTGCTTTCGGTCACGTAGACGCAGAGGTTGCCGCCGGTCGCGGCCGGGGTCTGACCGCCGCCGAGGCCGCCGCAATTGGCGCTCGTCTCGCCTTTTTTCAGCACCGTCACGCTGGGGGTGTTGGTCAACGGGAAGGCGTAGCTGACCGCGCCCCGAGTGAGGTCGCCGGCGGCCGTGCCGCTGTCGCCGACGGAGAACACTCCGCGCAGCGTCTGCCCGCTTTTCAGCGTCCCCAAAAGCGGCGCGATGCCGTCGGCGAGCTTGCCGAGCGTCACCGACTTGTCGCCGAGCTTGGCCGTGGTCACTGCGCCGTTGTTCAGCTTGTTGGTGGTTACGACGCCGTTTTTGATCTTGCTGGCGATCACGGAGCCGTCGGAGAGCTTGGCGGTGCTGATGATCCCGTTGCCGAGGTTGCCCGGCAGGACCGCGTTGGCGCCCAGCTTGCCGGCGACGACCGCCTTCGGCGCGATCTTGCCGGCGGTGACGGCCGCGCGCTTCAACTTCGCCGCGCTGACCGCGCCGCGCTTCAGCTGGTTGGTCCCGACGCTGTTGCGCGGCAGGCCGGCGGCGACGGCGGCGCCGCTCAGCGCCACGAACAGCGCGATCGTCGCGATCACGTTCGCGTAATTGAGCTTGGGGCGGAGAATTCGCATGATTGGCTCCTCTCGTTCGGGTTCAGAGGACCATTCGCGGCGCCTCCGGTGAAGCCCTTTGTTCCATCGGGCATACTTCTGCAACATGGATTCGGTCGATCTGATTTGGAAAAACGGCGATTTCGTCCCCTGGGAGGACGCCCAGACCCATGTCCTGAGCCACGGGCTCCATTACGGGACCGGCGTCTTCGAGGGAATTCGCTGCTACGCGACCGACCGCGGCCCCGCGATCTTCCGCCACGCCGACCACCTCGATCGCCTGGAGAAGTCCGCCGAGCTCTATTACATGCAGCTGCCCTACTCGGCCGAGGAGATTCGCCAGGCCACGCACGAGCTGCTGCGCCGCAACAACCTCGACTCGGCCTATATCCGGCCGCTCGCCTACCGCGGCTACGGCAGCCTCGGCCTCTACGCCAAGGACGCGCCGATCGACGTGATCATCGCCGCCTTCCCCTGGGGCGCCTACCTCGGCGAGGAGAGCAAGAACGGCGGCATCCGCGCCAAGGTCTCGAGCTGGCGCCGGATCAGCCCGGGCGGCTCGATCCCGCACGCCAAGGCGTCTGGCTCTTACCTCAACTCGATCCTCGCCAAGACCGAGTCGCACAACGCCGGCTACGACGAGGCGATCCTGCTCGACGAACGCGGCTTCGTCTGCGAGGGCTCGGGCGAGAACATCTTCGTGGTCCGCGACGAACAGATCCTCACCCCGCCGCACGTCGCCTCGATCCTCGACGGCATCAACCGGAAGTCGGTGATCCAGATCGCCCGCGACCTCGGCTACGAGGTGGTCGAGCGCGACATCGCCCGCGCCGAGCTCTACCTGGCCGACGAGGTCTTCCTCACCGGGACCGCCGCCGAGCTCGTGCCGGTGCGCGAGATCGACGACCACCCGCTGGGCGAGCCCGGAGAGGTCACCCGCCAGGTCCAGGCGAAGTTCGAAGACGCGCTCTGCGGCAAGGCCGAGGAGTACCTGGAGTGGCTCGACTTCGTCGCGGCCCCCGACGCTGCCGGCTCCGGTTCCGACGAGTCGATCGGGCGAATTACGCCTGCCGCCTAGCGGCCGGCGCGGCGATGCCGCGCGCGAGGGCCTCGTGCCCACCCGATCTTCTTCGACTCGAAAGGCAGTAACAAGATGGAACAGGTGAAGCTCTACGACACGACCTTGCGCGACGGGATGGGCGGCCGCGGGATGTCGCTATCGGTGGCCGAGAAGCTGAAAGTAGTCAACGTCCTCGACGCGCTGGGGGTCCACTACGTCGAGGCCGGTTTCCCCAGCTCCAACCCGAAAGAGGCCGAGCTATTCGAGCGGCTGGCGGAGCTGGAGCTGGAGCAGGCGACGATCGTCGCTTTCGGGATGACCAGGCGGCGCGACGTGCGCGCCGAGGACGACCCCGCCCTGGCGGTGCTGACCTCGTCGTTCGCGCCGGCCGTCTGCCTGGTCGGCAAGGCATGGACGCTGCACGTCGAGAAGGTGATCCGCGTCACCAGGGAGGAGAACCTGGCGATGATCGCCGACTCGATCGGCTTCTGCCGCGAGCAGGGCAAGACCCCGATCTTCGACGCCGAGCACTTCTTCGACGGCTACCGGGCCGACCCGGTGTACGCGCTGGAATGCGTCCGCGCCGCCGTCGACGGGGGCGCCGCCAACGTCACCCTCTGCGACACGAACGGCGGCAGCCTGCCCGACTTCGTCTCCGAGGCGACTGCGGCGGTCGTGGCGGCCGTCGGCGACGAGACCGAGATTGGCATCCACACCCACAACGACTCCGAGTGCGCGGTGGCCAACTCGCTGGCCGCGGTGGGAGCCGGGGCGCGGCTGGTGCAGGGTTGCATCAACGGCTACGGCGAGCGCTGCGGCAACGCCAACCTCGCCTCGATCCTGCCCGCCCTGCAGCTGAAGATGGGCTTCGAGGTCGTCAGCTCCGAGCAGCTCGCCCAGCTGACCTCCACGGCCCATTACCTCGACGAGCTCTGCAACCTGGCCTCAGACCCCGACCGCGCCTACGTCGGCCGCAATGCCTTCGCCCACAAGGCCGGGATGCACGCCGCCGGGATCGCCGCCGACGCCAGCACCTTCGAGCACCTCGATCCCGCCCTGGTCGGCAACGACCGCGACATCCTTCCCTCGGAGCTGGGAGGGAAGGCGACGATCTACGCCCAGGCCGAGCAGGCCGGGGTGGAGCTGGACGACGCCGGCGCGGCGCGGGCGGTCGAGCAGCTGAAGCAGCGCGAGCACGACGGCTACCACTACGAGGCGGCGCCGGCCTCCTTCGAGCTGCTGCTGCGCCGCGAGAGCGGCGACTACAAGCCGCTCTTCCGGCTCGAAAGCTTCCGCGTCGTGGTCGAAAAGCACGCCGACGGCGAGGTGACGACCGAGGCGACGATCAAAGTCGAGGTCGATGGCAAGCGCTACTTCCAGGCCGCCGAGGGCAACGGCCCGGTGAACGCGCTCGACAAGGCGCTGCGGGGGGCGATCGCCGACCGCTACCCGCACCTGGCCGACGTCGAGCTGACCAACTACAAGGTCCGCATCCTCGACGAAGCCCACGGCACCGGCGCGGTCACCCGGGTCCTGCTCGACTCCGCCGACGGCGAGCGCGAGTGGGGGACGACGGGGGTCTCGGAGAACATCATCGAGGCGTCGTGGGAGGCGCTGGTCGACTCGCTGGAGTACGCCTTCCAGTGAGCCTCGATACTGAGCAGATCCCGCTCGCCCAGCCGGACATCGGGGCTCGCGAGGAGGAGTTGGTCCTCGAGGTCCTGCGCTCCGGGCAGCTCTCGCTCGGGCCGATGGGGGAGCGTTTCGAGCGCGAGTTCGCCGCCTGGCTCGGCGTCCCGGACGCGGTGATGACCTCGAGCGGTACCACCGCGCTGCACCTCGGGGTGCGGATGTTGGGCTGGGGCGAGGGCGACGAGGTGGTGACCAGCCCCTTCAGCTTCGTCGCCTCGGCCAACTGCATCCTCTACGAGGGGGCGGAGCCGGTCTTCGTCGACGTCGAGGAGGAGACCCTGGACCTCGACCCGGCCGCCGCGGCGGACGCGGTGACCGAGCGCACCGCCGGCCTGCTCCCGGTCCACATCTTCGGCTACCCGGCGGCGATGCCGGCGCTGGAGGCGCTGGCCGAGGAGCACGGCCTCGGCATCCTCGAGGACGCCTGCGAGGCGCTTGGCGCGGTCGATTCCGAGGGGACGGCGGTCGGCGCTCGCGGCAACCTTGCCACCTTCGCCTTCTACGCCAACAAGCAGATGACCACGGGGGAGGGGGGCATGATCGTCCCCCGCGACCCCGACGAGGCCGCCCGCCTGCGCTCGGAGCGCAACCAGGGCCGCGCGGTCGACATGGGCTGGCTCGACCACGATCGGCTCGGCTACAACTACCGCCTCTCCGACCTCGCCGCGGCGCTTGGCGTCGCCCAGGTCGAGAAGCTCGACACGCTGCTGGAGCGGCGGGCTGCGGTGGCGCGGATGTACGAGGAGCGGCTGGTGGCGATCGAGGGCGTGCGCACCCCGATTGCCGGCCGCGGCGCCGAGGTGCGCAGCTGGTTCGTCTACCCGGTGCGCCTGCCGCAGGCCGCCAAGCGCGACGCGGCGATCTCCCGCCTGGCCGAGCGCGGCGTCGCCGCCAAGGCCTACCTGCCCTGCATCCACCTCTTCCCGCACCTGCGCGAGCTGGGCCACCGCGAGGGTCAGTTCCCGGTCGCCGAAGCCGCTTCGGCCGACTCGCTGGCGCTGCCTTTCTTCCCGGCGATGAGCGAGGAGCAGGTGGAGCGCGTCTGCCAAGAGCTCGCCGCGGCCCTCGGCCAGGGCAACTGACGGCATAATCGCCCGCCCATGGGACGCTTCCGCAAAGAGCCGGACCCGCGCTTCTGGCGCCTCAACCGCTCACTCGCCTTCGACGCCTGGCTGGCGCCGTACGACCTCGACCAGTCGAAGGCCCACGCCCGCGGCCTCTGCGGGATCGGCGTCCTGACCGAGGACGAGCTGGCGCAGATCGAGTCCGGGCTCGACAAGGTCCGCGCCCGGATGGCCGAGCACGGCTTCGAGTTCGAGCCCGCCGACGAGGACATCCACATGGCGATCGAGCGCCTGCTCGGCGAGGAGATCGGGCCGCTTGCCGGCAAGCTGCACACCGGGCGCTCGCGCAACGACCAGGTCGCGACCGACGTGGCGATGGTCGTCCAGGCGCACTCGCTGCGGGCGATCGAGCTCTGCGGCGCGGCGATGGAGCGCCTGCTGAAGCAGGCCGAGGCGCACAAGGACTGGACGATGCCCGGCTACACCCACCTGCAGCGCGCCCAGCCGGTCTACCTCGGCCACCACCTGCTCGCCTACTTCTGGATGCTCGCCCGCGACGTGCTGCGCTTCCAGTTCGCGCTCGACAGCGCCAGCGTGATGCCGCTCGGCTCCGGCGCCCTGGCCGGGGTCAGCTGGGAGATCGACCGCGAGTCGGTCGCCGCCGACCTCGGCTTCGCCCACATCAGCCACAACTCGATCGACGGCTCCTCCAACCGCGACTTCGTCCTCGACTACCTAAACGCCGCCTCGACCTGCGCGATGCACCTCTCGCGCCTCGGCTCGGAAGTCGTCATCTGGTCGAGCAGTGAGTTCGGCTTCTGCGAGCTCGACGAGTCCTTCTCCTCGGGCTCTTCGATCATGCCCCAGAAGAAGAACCCCGACTCGGCCGAGCTGCTGCGGGCCAAGAGCCCGCGCGTCGCCGCCTCCTACCAGACCCTGCTCGGGGTGATGCACGCGCTGCCGCTGACCTACGGCAAGGACATGCAGGAGGACAAGGAGCCGCTCTTCGACGCGATCGACACGGTCGAGGCGCTGCTCGACGCCACCGCCGGGATGCTCGACGGGATCGAGTTCCACCGTGAGCGGATGGAGGAGGCCTCCGGCGACGAGATGCTGGCGGCGACCGAGGTAGCCGACCTGCTGGTCCGCCGTGGGGTGCCCTTCCGCGAGGCGCACGGGATCGTCGGCGGCCTGGTCCGCGATGCGGTCGAGCGCGGGAAAAGCCTTTCCGAGCTGACCCCGGAGGAGCTGCGCGAGCGCTCCGAGCACCTCGACGACGCCTATTACGAGGTGCTGCAGCGGAGCAGCTGGCTGGAGTCGAAGCGGATCGCCGGCGGCACCGGATCGGCCCCACTGGCGCTGCAGATCGCCGAGGCCCAGGAGACGCTGGCGGCGGTCCAGGCCCGGGCCCGGGAGGAGCGCTCCTGAGCGACCCGCTCGAGCGCGACTTCTTTGACCGCTCGGTTCACGCGGTCGCCCGAGATCTGATCGGCTGCACGTTGTTGTTTGAAGGCGTCGGCGGCACCGTCGTCGAGACCGAGAGCTACGACGCCGACGACCCCGCCTGCCACGCCTACGTCGGCCTCACCGAGCGCACCCGGGTCCTGTTCGGCCCACCCGGCCGTGCCTACGTCTACCTCTCCTACGGCATCCACAGCCTGCTCAACGCGGTCGCCGAACCTGAGGGCGACGCCGCCGCGGTCCTGATCCGGGCCCTGGAGCCGACCCACGGGCTCGAGGCGATGCGCGAGCGCCGCGGCGACAAGCCGGACGCCGAGCTCTGCTCGGGTCCCGGCAAGCTGACCGAGGCGCTGGGGATCGGGCTCGGCGAGAACGAGGCAGACCTGACCCGCGAGCCGTTCCTTCTGGCGCCGCCCGAGGGCGAGCCCCCGGCGGTGGTCACCGGCCCGCGGATCGGGATCACCAAAGCCGTCGAGCGCCCCTGGCGCTTCTGCGCCGCCGGCAGCCGCTTCGTCTCGCGACCGCATCCGAGATCGACCCCACGGTAGTGGGGCGAAAGTCGGCTGCGCTCAGCCGGCAGTGACGCCGCCGCCGGTTTCCGGTGCGGCTTCGGGAGTCGCTTCCTCGGGCGCGGCTTCCGGCGTTTCTTCGGTTTCCGGCGCCACTTCGGCTTCTTCTTCCGGCGCCGGTTCGTATTCGCCTTCTTCGGGCGACACGTAGCCTTCGGTTTCCGGCGCCACGTAGCCTTCTTCGACTTCGGCGGCGGCCGCTTCGGGGTCTTCGCCCGCCTCCTTGGCCGCCTTGCGGGCAGCCTTTTCGGCGGCGTGTTCGGCCTTGATGTCCTGCCAGGCGGAGATCACCCGGGCCCAGATCAGCGCCGGGAAGGTGCCGCCCATCACCGGGCCGCCGTTGTAGAGCGTGGTCATCGGCGTGGTCGAGTCCGGGTAGCCGACCCACACGCAGGCGGTCACTTCGTCGGCGACCCCGCCGCAGAACCAGGCGTCGCCGTTGTTCTCGGTCGTCCCCGTCTTGCCCCACTGGCCTTCGGCCCCGATCTGGGCGTTGGTGCCGGTGCCGCTGGAGACGACGGTTTCGAGGATGCTCTTCGCTTCTTCGACCTTTTCCTGGTCGAAGACCTGGTCGTGCAGCGAGTCGTTGTCGCCGCCCTTGATCGTCTCGCCGTCGTCGTTGGTCACCTGGGTGTAGGAGACGGGGCTGTCGCCCGGCCGCGGCGCCAGGGTGCCGCTGACCCGGTCGCCGTCGTTGCCGATCGTGGTGTAGGCGTAGGTCCAACCCAGGGGCGTGGCTCCTTCCTCGAGACCGCCGAGGACCATCGCCGGGTTGGTCGAGATCGGGTCGGCGTACCCGGCCTTGTGGATCGTCCCGGCGATCGCGCTGGTCTTGTCGTGCACGGTCGCGCCCTTCAGGCCTTCCAGCGCCAGCGCCGCGTAGATCGAGTTGTCGGAGTTGGTCGTCGCGCAGACGATGTCGCAGGAGCCGAGGTAGGAGTCCTCGTCGTTGGTGACGTGGAAGGTTTCACTGCCGTTCTTCCCGAAGGGAAAGAAGCGCTCTTCGGAGGGGTAGACCGTGTAGGGCGAGATGCCCTGTTCCAGCGCGGTGATGAGCGTGAAGGGCTTGATCGAGGAGCCGGGCTGGCGGTGGCCCTGGGTCGCCAGGTTGAAGGGCGCGGTCTCGAAGTCGGGGCCGCCGACCATCGCCTTGATGCCGGCGTTGCGGTTGTCGATCACCACCACCGAGGCGGTGGCCGGCGAGTAGCCGAGGTAGGAGCTGACCGCTTCTTCGGCCGCTTCCTGCAGCCGCATGTCGAGCGTCGACTTGACCTCGAGGCCGCCGAAGAAGGCTTTCGCCGGTCCGTAGCGTTCGAGCAGCTGCTGGCGCAGGTAGGCGGTGAAGTAGGGGGCTCGGGAGTCGAGGCTCGGTGGCTCGATGCTGCTGTCGGAGGGGAGCGCCTGCTCCTGGCCTTCGCGCATCTGTTCGGTGCTGACGTAGCCCTGTTCGCCCATCCGTTCCAGCACCAGGTTGCGCCGGGCCAGGGTGTTTTCGGGGAAGACTTTGGGGTCGTAGGCCGACGGCGACTGGATGATCCCGGCCAGCATCGCCGCCTCCCAGGGCTCGAGCACCGCGGCGCAGGGTTCGGTCTCGGTGCCGCAGCCGGGGTGGGCGGCGCCGAAGTAGGTGCGTGCCGCAGCCTCGATCCCGTAGGCGCCCTGGCCGAAGTAGACGGTGTTGAGGTACTCGGTGAGGATCTTGTCCTTGCTCCAGTGGCGCTCCAGCCGGTAGGCAAGCGCCGCCTCCTTGAACTTGACGAAGAGCGAGCGATCGCCCTGGGCTTCCAGCGCGTTCTTGACGAACTGCTGGGTGATCGTCGAGGCGCCCTGGGCGGCGCTCATGCTGAGCACGTCTTTGACCAGGGCGCGGCCGATGCCCTGGAAGTCGACGCCGGTGTGCTCGTAGAAGCGTGCATCCTCGATCGCGACCACCGCGTTCTTGACGTTGGGGGAGATCTGGCCGGAGCTGAGCAGGATCTTGTTCTGGTCGCTGCTCAGGGTGCCGATCGTTTCGCCGTTGGCGTCGACGACGATGCTGTTCTTCGAGGCCTTGTACTGGGCGAAGTTGTAGATCGCCGGCAGGTCCTGCGAGACCGCCGCCATCATCCCGAAGACCATCGAGACCACGGCGAGGATGCCGAGGCCGAGCAGCACGAAAAGCACGCGCAGCTTCTTCAGGCGCGGTTTCGATTTCGGGGGAGGCGGCGGCGTGCCCGGCGCAGTGGTGGGGGCCGGGGGAATTGGCGGGATCTCGCCGTTGCTGCCGCTCTTCCGGCGCTTTAGTCCTAGGACAGCCATCAGAGGCAATAGAGGCAAACCAAGCCAAAAAAATTCTCGACGTCCGTGACGGACCGCCGAGCGAAGTCGGCAGTTTAGCATTGCCCCGATGTCGGACTTGAGGCGTAATGCGGTGGACGTGCTGCCCGAGGGGCGGCTCGAGGAGCAGCTGAAAGGCGGCCGGCCGCTGCGGGTCAAGCTCGGGATCGACCCGACCACGGCCGACATCCACCTCGGCCACACCGTCGTTCTCGAGAAGCTGGCCGAGTTCCAGCGCGAGGGTCACACGGTGGTCCTGATCATCGGCGACTTCACGGCGCAGGTGGGCGACCCCAGCGGGCGCTCGGCGACCCGACCGGTGCCGGCCGCGGAGGAGATCGAGGCCAACGCCGCCACCTACCAGGAGCAGGCCTTCAAGATCCTCGACCGCGAGAAGACCGAGGTGCGCCGCAACAGCGAGTGGCTGCGGATGGAGCCGGAGGCGCTGCTTGGCCTGCTGGCGCAGACCACGGTGGCGCGTCTGCTCGAGCGTGACGACTTCCAGAAGCGGATGGCGGCGGCGCAGCCGATCGCGGCCCTGGAGCTGCTCTACCCGCTGCTGCAGGGATACGACTCGGTGGCGATCGAGGCCGACCTCGAGCTCGGCGGCACCGACCAGAAGTTCAACCTGCTCTTCGGCCGCGACATCCAGGCCGCCTACGGCCAGAAGCCGCAGTCGATCATGACCCTGCCGATCCTGGTCGGGACCGACGGCGAGCGGAAGATGAGCAAGTCGCTCGGCAACTACGTCGGCGTCACCGACCCGCCGGAGGAGATGTTCGGCAAGCTGATGAGCATCCCCGACGAGGCGATGGACGAGTACTACCGCCTGCTGCTCGGCCAGGAGCGCCCCGAGGCGGCGCCGAACCAGGCCAAGCGGGAGCTGGGCCGGCGGATCGTCGACCGCTTCCACGGCGAGGGCGCCGGCGCGGCGGCGGAGGAGCACTTCAACCGCGTCCACGTCAAGCACGAGGTGCCGGAGGAGATCCCGGAGATCGGGCTCGGCGAGTACAGGGCCGACGGCAACGGGCTGGTCCACCTGCCGCGCCTGATCGCCGGCGCCTTCGGCGTCAGCAGCAGCGAAGGGCGGCGCCTGATTCAGCAGGGAGGGGTCAAGCTCGACGGCGACTCGGTGCCCGCAGAGCCTCTGGACGTCGAGGCCGCTAGCCTGGACGGACGCGTGCTGCAGGTCGGGAAGCGGCGCTTCTGCCGCCTTAGGGCCACCCCCCCCTAGGCAAACCGCCGGCCACGCGCTATACTCCTTCGTCCTTCTGAGGGTGCCCTAGGCAGCCTCGAGCGTCGAGAGCGGCGAGTCCCGCCGTAGAGAGCGCAGCGGTCTTTGAAAACTGAGCAGCGTGCATCTCCGCGGACTTCGGTCTGCGGAATGTTCAGCCCGACCCATTCGGTGCGCCAGCGTGCCGGATGGTTTTGATTTACCTCGTCATGTCGGCCGTCGTACTTGTGTACTCGGCGGCCACTGAGATATGACAGGCTCTCTGTAGAAGTACATTTCACGGAGAGTTTGATCCTGGCTCAGGACGAACGCTGGCGGCGTGCTTAACACATGCAAGTGGTGCGACGAACCAGGGCTTGCCCTGGGGCAAAGCCGCGAACGGGTGAGTAACACGTGAGTAACCTGCCCCGATGACCGGGACAACCCGAGGAAACTCGGGCTAATACCGGATGTGGCGCACAGGCGTAAGCCTGTTCGCTAAAGGAAGCTTCGGCCTCCGCATTGGGAGGGGCTCGCGGCCCATTAGCTTGTTGGTGGGGTAACGGCCTACCAAGGCAACGATGGGTAGCTGGTCTGAGAGGACGATCAGCCACACTGGGACTGAGACACGGCCCAGACTCCTACGGGAGGCAGCAGTGGGGAATCTTGCGCAATGCGCGAAAGCGTGACGCAGCAACGCCGCGTGGGGGAAGACGGCCTTCGGGTTGTAAACCCCTTTCAGGAGGGACGAAGGTTCGCCGGTGAATAGCCGTGCGGATTGACGGTACCTCCACAAGAAGCTCCGGCTAACTACGTGCCAGCAGCCGCGGTAATACGTAGGGAGCAAGCGTTGTCCGGAATCATTGGGCGTAAAGCGCGCGTAGGTGGCCTCGTAAGTCCGCTGTGAAAGTCCAAGGCTCAACCTTGGAAAGCCGGTGGATACTGTGAGGCTAGAGTACGGAAGAGGCGAGTGGAATTCCTGGTGTAGCGGTGGAATGCGCAGATATCAGGAGGAACACCAATAGCGAAGGCAGCTCGCTGGGACGTTACTGACACTGAGGCGCGAAAGCGTGGGGAGCGAACAGGATTAGATACCCTGGTAGTCCACGCCGTAAACGATGGGTACTAGGTGTGGGAGGTGTCGACTCCTCCCGTGCCGTCGCTAACGCACTAAGTACCCCGCCTGGGGAGTACGGCCGCAAGGCTAAAACTCAAAGGAATTGACGGGGGCCCGCACAAGCAGCGGAGCATGTGGTTTAATTCGACGCAACGCGAAGAACCTTACCTGGGCTTGACATGTTGGTGACCGCCGTGGAAACACGGTTTTCCTTCGGGACACCATCACAGGTGGTGCATGGCTGTCGTCAGCTCGTGTCGTGAGATGTTGGGTTAAGTCCCGCAACGAGCGCAACCCCCGTTCCATGTTGCCAGCATTTAGTTGGGGACTCATGGGAGACTGCCGGTGACAAACCGGAGGAAGGTGGGGATGACGTCAAGTCATCATGCCCCTTATGTCCAGGGCTACACACGTGCTACATTGGCGCATACAAAGGGCAGCAATACCGCGAGGTGGAGCAAATCCCATAAAGTGCGCCTCGGTTCGGATTGGAGGCTGAAACTCGCCTCCATGAAGGTGGAGTTGCTAGTAATCGCGGATCAGCAATGCCGCGGTGAATACGTTCCCGGGCCTTGTACACACCGCCCGTCACACCACGAAAGCGAGCAACACCCGAAGCCGGTGGCCTAACCGCAAGGAGGGAGCCGTCGAAGGTGGGGCCCGTGATTGGGGTGAAGTCGTAACAAGGTAGCCGTAGCGGAAGCTGCGGCTGGATCACCTCCTTTCTAGGGAGATTTCTCTAGAACGTCGACCGGGCTCATGTCACCAACTTCGGTTGGTGGAGAAACGCTGCTCAGTTTTGAGAGACCACCTCCGGAAACCCCGGAGGTGCGCTCCGGTGGACCTTGAAAACTGCACAAGGCCAATAATTCAGAGTTCGCGCGACGCGAACTCTGAGGGTATTTAATTTCGATTCACACACTTTCGAGTGAGTGAGTCGCTCACCGTCAAGATAGTAAGAGTTTACGGTGGATGCCTTGGCACCAGGAGTCGATGAAGGACGTGAACGGCTGCGATAAGCCGCGGTAAGGCGCTGAATAGCCATTGACCCGCGGATCTCCGAATGGGAAAACCCGGCGTCGGTAATGCGACGTCATCCGGTGGTGAATACATAGCTGCCGGAAGGGAACCGGGCGAACTGAAACATCTAAGTAGCCCGAGGAAAAGAAATCAACCGAGACTCCCTGAGTAGTGGCGAGCGAAAAGGGATCAGCCCAAACCGGACAGATGTAAGCGGCACGCGTTGTCTGTCTGGGGTTGTAGGGCGTCATGTCCAGGCCGTGCCGGCCTGGCGGTAGTTACCAAATCAGGTGTTAGCCGAAGCGAGTGGAACCTCGCACCATAGAGGGCAATCGTCCCGTAGGCGAAAATACTCTGATCTACCGATTGACGTTCCTGAGTAAGACCACACCCGTGAAACGTGGTCTGAATCTGGGGGGACCACCCTCCAAGGCTAAGTACTACCTGGTGACCGATAGTGAACTAGTACCGTGAGGGAAAGGTGAAAAGCACCCCAGAAGGGGAGTGAAATAGTACCTGAAACCGTAGACTTACAAGTGGTCGGAGCACCTTCGGGTGTGACGGCGTGCTTTTTGCATCACGAGCCGGCGAGTTACTCGTCAGTGGCAAGGTTAAGCGATGAGCGGAGCCGTAGCGAAAGCGAGTCTGAATAGGGCGACACAGTCACTGGCGGTAGACCCGAAACTGAGCGAGCTATCCATGGGCAGGCTGAAGCGGGGGTAAGACCTCGTGGAGGGCCGAACCGACCTAGGTTGAAAACTGGGCGGATGACCTGTGGATCGGAGTGAAAGGCTAATCAAGCTCAGAGATATCTGGTTCTCTCCGAAATATATTTAGGTATAGCCTCGAGTAATTGTGTTGTGGCTGTAGAGCACTGTTTGGATTAGGGGCCCTACCAGGTTACCGACTTCAGGCAAACTCCGAAGACCATTACATTTAACTCGGGAGTCAGTGTGCGGGGGATAAACTTCGTACGCGAGAGGGAAACAACCCAGACCATCAGCTAAGGACCCTAAGTACTAGCTAAGTGGCAAACGATGTCCGAATGCAGAGACAACCAAGAGGTTGGCTTAGAAGCAGCCACCCTTGAAAGAGTGCGTAACAGCTCACTGGTCAAGTGTTCGGGCGCGGATAATTCAACGGGGCTCAAGCTAGTCTCCGAAGCTATGGGTGTGCAGGCCTGCGGGCTCTGTACGCGGTAGGAGAGCGTTCCAGTTGCGTGAAGCGGGACCGAAAGGCACCGTGGAGTGGCTGGAAGTGAGAATGCCGGCATGAGTAACGAAAGTGGGGTGAGACTCCCCACCACCGATAGTCCAAGGTTTCCTGAGTAAAGTTCGTCTGCTCAGGGTTAGTCGGGACCTAAGGCGAGGCCGAAAGGCGTAGCCGATGGCCAACAGGTTGATATTCCTGTACCACGTTGCTTCCGTTATGACCGATGGGGGGACGGGGAAGGGTAAGGGAACCCAGGCGATGGTCGTCCTGGGGCAAGCACGTAGCCAGTCGCGGTAGGAAAATCCGCCGCGATGTTTACGCGAGGTGCGATGCCAGCTGGCTTACCGCCGGCGAGTCTCTGATCCCATGCCTCCGAGAAAAGCCTCTAGGCAGGATTCGCGTGCCCGTACCGATAACCGACACAGGTGGACAAGTAGAACATACTGAGGTGAGCGAGCTAACTCTCGTTAAGGAACTCGGCAAAATCGTCCCGTAACTTCGGGAGAAGGGACGCCCCGGTAGGGTGAACTCCATACGGAGGGAGCCCGAGGGGGCCGCAGTGAATTGGTCCAACCGACTGTTTACCAAAAACACAGGGCTCTGCTAAGTCGTAAGACGACGTATAGGGTCTGACGCCTGCCCGGTGCCGGAAGGTTACGCGGACTTGTTAGCGCTTGCGCGAAGCAATGAAGCTAAGCCCCGGTAAACGGCGGCCGTAACTATAACGGTCCTAAGGTAGCGAAATTCCTTGTCGGGTAAGTTCCGACCTGCACGAATGGCGTAACGAGTTGGACGCTGTCTCAACGAGAGGCTCGGTGAAATTAAAGTCTCGGTGAAGATGCCGAGTACCCGCAGCTAGACGGAAAGACCCCGTGAACCTTTACTGCAACTTGATATTGGAGTCTGGGGTATCTCGCTCAGGATAGGTGGGAGACTATGAACCAGTGGCTTTGGCCGCTGGGGAGTCACCCTTGAGATACCACCCTTGGTAGTCTGGGCTTCTAACACCACGCCGTGATCCGGGTGGTGAACAGTGTCAGGCGGGCAGTTTGACTGGGGCGGTCGCCTCCTAAAGAGTAACGGAGGCGCCCAAAGGTTCCCTCAGCACGGTTGGAAATCGTGCGTAGAGTGTAAAGGCAATAAGGGAGCTTGACTGCGAGACCGACAGGTCGAGCAGGAACGAAAGTTGGGCTTAGTGATCCGGCGGTAGCAAGTGGAAGCGCCGTCGCTCAACGGATAAAAGGTACTCCGGGGATAACAGGCTTATCGGTTCCAAGAGTCCACATCGACGAACCGGTTTGGCACCTCGATGTCGGCTCGTCGCATCCTGGGGCTGGAGTAGGTCCCAAGGGTTGGGCTGTTCGCCCATTAAAGCGGTACGCGAGCTGGGTTCAGAACGTCGTGAGACAGTTCGGTCCCTATCTGCTGTGGGCGTTGGAGAATTGAGAGGAGTCATCCCTAGTACGAGAGGACCGGGATGAACGTGCCTCTGGTGTATCTGTTGTCCTGCCAAGGGCACCGCAGGTTAGCTACGCACGGAACGGATAACCGCTGAAAGCATCTAAGCGGGAAGCCGTCCTCGAGATAAGTTCTCCCATCCCCTTGAGGGAGTAAGACCCCTGGTAGACCACCAGGTTGATAGGCCGGCGGTGTAAGCGCAGCAATGCACTCAGCCGACCGGTACTAATGGGTCGAGGGCTTGACGGATATTTAATTACTTACCCATATTGGCCTGTGCAGTTTTCAAGCTCCACCGGGGCTGTCTCGCAAAATTCCGGTGGCGCATAGCGAGTGGGAGACACCTCTTCCCATTCCGAACAGAGCAGTTAAGCCACTCTGCGCCGATGGTACTTGGGGGGCAACCCCCTGGGAGAGTAGGTCGCCGCCGGTTCTTCCGTATGTAGCCCGCGCCACGAGTTGGCGCGGGCTTTCTTGTTTCTTAGGGCTGGCCGGCGCGGGTGCGGCGGGTTTGGAATAGGCCGGATTCTTGTAGGAGGTTGCAGCTGGCGCCGCGCGCCTGCGCCCTGGTGGGCGTGGCGGCGCGGGCTTGCTGCGGACGGTCTGCGCAACCCTGGCGAGGCCTCCCAGCAGGCTCTAGCCCATACTCGCCAAGGGTTGCGAAGTCGATTAGAAGGTCGGCGGCGTCGGTCAGCCGTGCGGTGAGTTTTCCTCTTGAATCGAACATGGGTTCGTACGGTACGGGGGCCTCCGGACGCTATGCGGATTCTGCAATGGCGATTGCATCGGGCGCTGAGATGTGGCTTTGCAGAGCCAAATCACTGAGCGAAGCGCTGCACCAGCTTCGCAGTCAGGGCCGGCTTCTCGACGTTCGGGGAGTGGCCGGCGCCCTCGATCAGGTGGGTCTCGGTTCCCGGATCGCCGCGGGCATACTGGTCGAGCGCCCGCTGGGGGTCGTCGACGATCTGCTCCTCGGCTCCCATCAGGACCATCAGCGGGATGCCCGTCGCTTTCATGCGCTGGTCGAGCGACTCCTCGTCGAGGAAGTCCTCGACGCCGCTTGGCGAGCTGTCGTAAGCGGTGTAGGTGAGGCGCTTGACGTCTTCGACGAAGGAGTCAGGGACGTCGTAGCCGGGGGCGAAGGCGACCTCGAGGCCGTCGCGGACCGAGAAGTCGGGCTTGATCTGCCACAACGCCTCGCCGATCACCGGCTTGAAGGCGAGACCGGCGATGAAGCCGAGGTCTCCGTAGGAGTTGTCAGGCGGCATGTCGATGATCGTCAGCCGGTCGACGATCTCCGGGCTCTGCTCGCTCACCGCGACGCCGACGGAACCTCCCAGCGAGTGGCCGACGACGGTGGCGTCCCTGACTCCGAGCCGTTCCAGCGCTTCGGCGACGACCCCGGCCTGGTTGGCGGGCGTATAGCCGGAGCCTGGCTTTTCCGAGCCGCCGTGACCGAGCAGGTCGACGGTGACGACGCGGTGGTTGCGGGCGAGCAGCGGCACCATCCCGTCCCACCAGTCCATCGCGCAGCTGAAGCAGTGGATGAGGACGAGCGGCGGCGCGTTGCGCGGCCCGTCTTCGGCGACCTGCAGTTCGCCGCCGGCGAGGTCGAGGATGCGCCCGGTCGGGACCGTCGCCTCGGCCTTCTCGGTCTTGCCGTCGACGAAAAGCGCGTTGACCACAAGCAGCGCGAGCAGCGCCAGGACCGCCGCGATTCCGATCTTCACTCCTCTGCCCATGCCGGTCGTTACCCTAGCCGGAAGCATGGAGAAATTCGTCATCCAGGGCGGTGTCCCCCTGTCCGGGGAGGTGGCCGTCGCCGGCAACAAGAACGCGGCCCTGCCGATCCTCGCCGCCTGCCTTTTGACCGAGGAGGAGGTGCTGCTGCACCGGGTGCCGCGGATCCGCGACACCGAAGCCCAGATCGCGCTGCTCGAGCAGCTGGGGGTCGAGGTCGCCTGGGTCGCCGACAACAGCGTCCGGCTCTGCGCCCGCGACGTCGCCGGCGGGGCGGTCGACGAGGAGCTCTCGGGCAAGATCCGGGCCTCGTTCCTGCTCGCCGGGCCACTCCTGGCCCGCTTCGGCGAAGCGCGGATGCCGCCGCCGGGCGGGGACTTCATCGGCCGCCGCCGCCTCGACGCCCACCTCGACGCCTTCAAGGACCTCGGCGCCCGGGTCGACGGCAGCCGCTGGATAGAGCTCTCCGCGCCGGGCGGGCTGCGCGCCTGCGAGATCTTCATGGACGAGCCCTCGGTGATGGGAACCGAGAACGCGCTGATGGCGGCTGCCCTCTGTCCTGGCCCGACCCGGATCTCCAACGCCGCCAGCGAGCCCCACGTTCAGGACCTGGCCCGGCTGCTTACCGAGATGGGCGCGCGGGTCGAAGGGATCGGCTCCAACGTGATGACGGTCAACGGCGCCGAGCGGCTGGGCGGGGCCGAGCACACCGTCTCCTGCGACCACATCGAGGTCGGCAGCTTCATGGCTTTGGCCGCGGCGACCGGGGGGGAGCTGCGGATCCGCGACGTCGAGCCCGGTGACCTGACCAACGTGCGGCGCCAGTTCAAGCGCCTCGGCCTGCGCTCGGAGATCGACGGGACCGACATGCTGGTTCCGGCCGGGCAGCACCTGCAGGTGGAATCCGACCTCGGCGACGCGATCCCGAAGATCGAGGACGGGCCCTGGCCGGCCTTCCCCGCCGACCTCACCTCGATCGCCCTCGCCCTCGCCACCCAGGCCGAGGGGGAGATCCTGATCTTCGAGAAGATGTTCGAGAACCGGCTGTTTTTCGTCGACAAGCTGGTCGCGATGGGCGCTCGGATCACGCTGTGCGATCCCCACAGGGCGATCGTCAGCGGTCCGAGCCGGCTTCACGGCGAGCGGGTCGAGAGCCCCGACATCCGCGCCGGGATGGCGATGCTCATCGCCGCCCTGGCGGCGGAGGGGACGTCGGAGATCGGCAACATCCGCCAGATCGATCGCGGCTACGAGCAGATCGACGAGCGCCTGCGCGGCCTTGGGGCGCAGATCGAAAGGGTCTCTGCAGAGGTCCCTGCCTAGCAGGGGGGATTGCAGGGGTTTTCCCCTCCTCCACGTAAGGTCGAGCCGATGATCCACCCGATTCCACCCGGAACGCGCGACGTGCTGCCCGACGAGATGCGCGAGCTGCGCAGGCTCAAGGCCGCCCTGATCGAGGTCTTCGAAGCCCGCGGCTACGGCGAGGTCGCGACGCCGGCGATCGAGTACGACGAGGTGATGGCGCGTGCCGACGGCCCGTCCCGCTCCTCGTACCGCTTCTTCGACGAGAGCGGCGAGCTGCTGACCCTGCGCTCGGACATGACCGTGCCGATCGCGCGGCTGGTCGCCACCCGTTTCGCGCCGGCCGGCGATCCGCCCTTCCGTTTCAGCTACCTCGCCAGCGGCTACCGCCCGGTACGGCCCCAGCGCGGCCAGATGCGCGAGTTCGTCCAGGCCGGGGTCGAGCTGATCGGCGCCCCTGCGGACGACGGGACGGTCGAGGTGATCGAGGTCCTCGAGGCCGCCCTCGACGCGGCCGGTCTCGGGCGCGCCGTGATCGGCCTCGGCGACGCCGACCTCTACCGGCAGCTGCTGGCGGAGATCGGGGTGGCGGATGAGGCGCGGGACTCGATCCTCGCCAGCCTCGCCACACACGACCTCGTCGCGCTCGAGCAGAAGCTGCTCGACGCCGGCATCGGGGCCGAGCAGGCGCAGACCTGCGTCCAGCTGACCCAGTTGCGCGGCGGCAAGGAGGTGCTCGAGCAGGCCCGCGGGATCGGCGGCGAGGCCGTCGCCCGGGTCACGACCAGTCTCAGCGAGACCTACGAGGAGCTGGAACGGCGCGGAGCCGCCGAGCGGGTGCAGATCGACCTCGGCCTGCTGCGCGACCTCGGCTACTACAGCGGCGCGATCCTCGAGGTCTACGACCCGGCCCTGGGGCACATCCTCGGCGGCGGCGGCCGCTACGACGGCCTGATGAAGCAGTTCGGCCTCGACCTTTCCGCCGCCGGCTTCGCGCTCTACCTGGACCGCGTCCACACCGCCCAGCTGGAGGAGGCGCGCCGTGCCTGACGGGCCGCTGAAGCTGGCCGTGCCGCGCGGCGCCCTCTTCGGGGAAACGCTCGACGTCCTCGACGCGGTCGGCGTCGACACCAGCGAGCCGCGCGGCGACTCGCGCTCGCTGATCTTCGAGACCCCGCAGATGACCCTGGTGACGATGCGCCCCTCGGACGTGCCGACCTACGTCGAGTCCGGTGCCGCCGACGTCGGCATCACCGGCAAGGACGTCCTGCTCGAGCAGTCCGACCGGGTCGTCTACGAGCTGGTCGACCTCGGCGTCGGGCGCTGCACGATGGTGCTCGCCGCTCGCACCGGCAACGACCGCCTGGCCGAAGCGCAGCGGCGGCTGGGGATGATGCGGATCGCGACCAAGTACCCGCGGATCGCCGAGCGATACTTCGAGCAGACCGGGCGGCAGGTCGAGTTGGTGGAGGTGAAGGGGTCGGTCGAGCTGGCGCCGCTGGTTGGCCTCGGCGACGGCATCGTCGACCTGGTCGCCACCGGCCGCACCCTGAAGGAGAACGAACTCGAGGTGCGAGAGGAGATCGTCGTCTGCACGGCGCGCTTCGTCGCCAACCGGGTCGCCCACAAACTGCGCGCCGCCGAGATCGACGAGTTGACCGAGAAGCTGCGCGAGGCAAGCCGGAGATGAGGACGCGGCGCTTCGAGTGGGAGGGGGCCGTGCCCACCGGCAAGGCGCTGCGCGACTGGTTCGCGGCGGAGCAGCCCCAGGTCCGGGACGACGTCGAGAGGATCCGGGACGCGATCCGCCGCGAGGGCGACGTCGCCCTGCGGCGACTGGTTCAGGAGCTGGACGGCGTTGCCGAGATGCCCGCCTCCGTCGCGGTGGACCCAGCGGAGGCGCGGTCCGCCCTCGAGTCGCTCGACCCCTCCCTGCGCGAGGCGATGGAGGTCGCCGCCGGGAACATCCGCGCCGTCGCCAGGATGCAGGTCTCCGAGCGGGCCGACACGGAGCATCTGCCCGAGGGGCACAGCGTGACGATGAGGGAAGTGCCGGTCGCAAGCGCCGGCGTGTACGCGCCGGGGGGTCGCGCCGTCTACCCCTCGAGCGTCCTGATGTGCGCGATCCCGGCCCGGGAGGCAGGGGTCGAGCACATCGCCCTGGCCTCGCCCCCCGGACCCGACGGGAAGATCGGACAGCCGATGCTGGCGGCCGCGGCGCTGTGCGGCATCGACGAGATCTACGCGATGGGCGGCGCCCAGGCCATCTACGCCCTCGCCTACGGAACCGGCACCGTCACCAGCGTCGACGTGATCGTCGGTCCGGGCAACGCCTGGGTTCAGGAGGCGAAGCGCGAGGCGATGGGTGTCGTCGGGATCGATTCCTATGCCGGGCCGTCGGAGCTGATGCTGATCGCCGGGCACGACACGGACCCCGAGTGGGCGGCGCTCGACCTCTGCGCCCAGGCCGAGCACGGCGCCGAAAGCCCGCTCGCGGCCGTCGCGGTGGAGGAGCAGGTGCTGGAGCGGATCGCGGCGGCGACCGAGTCCGCCGCCGCCGGGCGGCCGAGCGTCAACGACGCCGCCCTGGCGCTGGTGCAGGTGCCCGACCTGAGCGACGCGATCGATCTCGCCAACGCGTTCGCGCCCGAGCATCTCGAGCTGCTCGAGGAGGACGCCGCGCTGCAGGCGGAAGCGGTTCGCACCGCGGGGTGCGTCTTCGTCGGCCGCTACGGCGCGACCGCCTTCGGCGACTACGCGGCGGGCTCAAATCACGTCCTTCCCACCACCTGGACCGGCCGCTTTTCCGGGCCGCTCGGCCCCGGCACCTTCCGGCGCCGGATCTCCGAAGTGAAGCTCGACGCCGGCGCGGCGGCGAAGCTGGCGCCGCACGTCGACGCCCTCGCGAGGGCGGAGGGACTCCCCGTCCACGGCGAGTCGGCGATGATTAGGGCCGACGATGAGTAGAACGTCCGAAAAGCAGCGGCAGACCGCCGAGACCCAGATCAAGCTCTCGCTCGACCTCGACGGCGGCGAGGCCAGCGCAGAGACCGGCGTCGGCTTCCTCGACCACATGCTCGACCTGCTGGCGCGGCACGGCCGCCTCGGGCTGAAGGTCGAGGCCAACGGCGACCTCGAGACCGGGGCTCACCACACCGTCGAGGACGTCGGCATCGTCTTCGGCCAGGCACTCGACGAGGCTCTCGGCGACCGCGCTGGGATCCGCCGCTACGGCTCGGCCCTGGTGCCGATGGACGAGTCGCTGGCCGAGTGCGCGATCGACATCTCCGGCCGTCCCTACTGCGACTTCGCCGCCGACCTACCGGTGGTCTCGATCGCCGGGTTCGACAGCGAGCTGGCCGAGGAGTTCTTCCGCGCCGTCGCCAACAGCTCGAAGCTGACCCTGCACATCTGGGTCCGCTCGGGGACCAACGCCCACCACATGATCGAGGCCTCGTTCAAGGCCTTCGCCCGCGCCCTGCGGGTCGCCGTCTCGATCGACCCCGACGAGACCGGCGTGCCCTCGACCAAGGGGACGCTGAGCGAATGAGCAGCCGGATAGCGATCCTCGATTACGGGATGGGCAACCTGCGCTCGGTCGAGAAGGCGCTGGAGCACGTCGGCGTCACCGCCACGATCAGCAACGAGGCCGAGGAGGTGCGGGCCGCCGACGGGGTGATCCTGCCCGGCGTCGGCGCCTTTCCGCGGGCGATGGAGCGGATCCGCGACCTGCGGCTCGACGAGCTGATCGACGAGCGGCGCGAGGCCGGCGTCCCGATCCTCGGCATCTGCCTGGGGCTGCAACTGCTCTTCGACTCGACCACCGAGCTCGGCGGCGCCGAGGGTCTGGGACTGCTCGAGGGCCCGGTCGACGGGCTCGACGCCCCGGGCCTGAAGGTCCCGCACATCGGCTGGTCGCCGGTTCGCTGGGAGCGCGAGTCGCGTCTCGCCGAGGGGATCGACTCGGAGACGCCTTTCTACTTCGTCCACTCCTTCGCCCCGCGGCCGAGCGAGGGCGAGTTGCTGGGCACGGCCGAGTACGGCACCCGTTTCGCCTGCGCCGCCGAGCGCGACAACGTCTTCGGCGTCCAGTTCCACCCCGAGAAGTCGAGCGCCGCGGGGCTGCGGCTGCTTTCCAACTTCGCCGGCATCTGCAAAGACGCTCCAATATCGGTCCGATAGCCTGGGGCGAAATCGCCCCGAATTGGTCTGAATTGGACGTTTCCGGGTATCCGTTGCTAAGAATTTACAAAGATTGCAAATTGCGACCGCAACCTTCGGTGCGTGCAGCCGTTTGATTGCATACACTGCCGCGGACTCACAGGGTCGAGCCAGCCCGAAGCCACCTATTGCCTAAAAATAGCTTGATTGATCGAGATACTCTGGTACGGTCGCTTCAAGTGACCACGAGACCCCTTTTACGCGATCAAGGTAATTAACACCCCCCATTTATTTCCCGCGATCGATATTCGCGGAGGCAAGGCCGTCCGGCTCCTACAGGGCGACTACGACCGCGAGATCGACTTTGAAGTCGCTCCCGTAGATGCCGGCCTCCGATGGGAGCGCGAGGGTGCTCGATGGCTCCACGTAGTCGATCTGGATGGAGCGCTAACTGGCGAGGGCTCCAATCTCGCTTATATCGAGGAACTTGTCTCTGCGGTCAAGATTCCGGTGCAGCTAGGCGGGGGCATTCGCAGTGCAACGGCAGCGCAAGCTGCGTTTGACGCCGGCGTCGCTCGGATCGTGCTCGGCACGCAGGCAGTCAGAGACCCCGAGTTTGTTGGGGCGATGGTGGAGCGATATGGGGATCGAATTGTCGTCTCAGTGGACGCTCGAGGCGGCAAAGTGGCGGTCGACGGTTGGACGGGCGTCAGCTCGGTGAGCTCTTCTGAGGCTCTCAGCAAAATGGAGAAGCTGGGAGTGCAGACAGCCATCTACACGCCCATTGAGGTAGATGGGATGGAGAGTGGGCCTCAACTCGATGAGCTTCAAACGGCCGCCAAGGCGACCTCGATGAAATTGATCTACGCAAGTGGAATCGGGAATTTGGATCACGTGCGCTCGATTGCCGCCTTGCGGATTCCGAACCTACTCGGAGTGATCGTGGGCACGGCCCTTTACAAGGGCAACTTCAAGGTGAGTCAGGCAGAGGCGGCGCTTGCCGAAGGCGCCCGCAGTCTCAGCGCTGCCTGAGCCACATCGGCTCATGCAGCTGAAACGCGTTATCCCCTGCCTGGACGTCAACGCTGGGCGGGTCGTCAAGGGGACCAACTTCGTTGGGCTGCGCGACGCCGGCGACCCGGTGGAGCTGGCCGAGCGCTACGACGCCGAGGGCGCCGACGAGCTCGTCTTCCTCGACATCACCGCCTCGCACGAACAGCGGGAGACGATCGTCGAGCTGGCTCGGCGGACGGCCGACAACGTCTTCATCCCGTTCACGATCGGCGGCGGGATCCGGTCGGTCGAGGACGCCCAGGCGGTACTGGATGCCGGTGCCGACAAGGTCTCGGTCAACTCGGCGGCGCTGGCGCGGCCGGAGCTGCTGGGGGAGTTGGCTGACCAGTTCGGCGCCCAGTGCGTGGTGATCGCGATCGACGCCAAAGGCGAGGACGGGGGCTGGGGCGTCTACGTCAACGGCGGTCGCAAGCGGGTCGAGGGCCGGGACGCGGTCGGCTGGGCCGAAGAGGCGGTCGAGCGCGGCGCGGGAGAGGTGCTGCTGACGAGCATGGACCGGGACGGGACCAACGACGGCTACGACCTCGAGCTGACCCGCGCGGTCGCCGAGGCGGTGGGGGTGCCGGTGATCGCTTCCGGCGGAGCCGGCGAGCTCTCCCACCTCAGCGAGGCGATCGCCCGCGGCGGCGCCGACGCCGTCCTCTGCGCTTCGATCTTCCACTACGGCCAGTACCGCGTGCGCGAGGCGAAGGAGCGGATGGCGGCCGACGGGATCTCCGTCCGGCTCTGAGGGGCGCGGCTCCTATCCGCGCGATCGATCATCGTAGGGCGACTATGCAGGAGCAGGATCTAGGCGCTGCGTTGCGGGCGGCCCACCCGGAGCTGGAGGCGGTCAGGCGGGAGGCGAATGAGCCGGTCTACCTGGTCGGCGGTGCGGTTCGCGACCTGCTGCTCGGCCGGCCGCGGGCCGACGTCGACCTCGTCGTCGAGGGAGACGCCGCGGCGCTGGCGGCACGGCTGGGCGGCGCCGGTGCCGAGCACGAGCGCTTCGGGACGGTCAAGGTCGAACTCGACGGCCACGAGCTCGACATCGCCACGGCGCGCAGCGAGACCTACCCGCACCCGGGGTCGCTGCCGGTCGTCGCGCCGGCCCGGAGCGTCGAGGAAGACCTCGACCGGCGGGACTTCACGATCAACGCGATGGCGCTCCCGCTCGACGGCGAGCCGCGGCTGGTCGACCCCCGGGGCGGCCGCGACGATCTCGAGCGCGGGCTCCTGCGCGTCCTCCACCCGCGCTCCTTCGAGGACGACCCCACCCGCGCGATCCGCGCCGCGCGCTACGCGTCGCGCTACGGATTCACACTCGAGCCGGGGACCGACCGCCTGCTGCGGCAGGCCGACCTGGCGACCGTCTCGGCCGACCGCCGGCGAGCCGAGCTGGAGCGGCTGGCGGCCGAACCGAACGGCGCCGTCGGGCTCGGCCTGCTCGCCGGCTGGGGCGTGATCGATCTGCGCGAGGGCGGGGTGGAGCTGATGGAGTCGGTCGAGGACCTGCTCAAAGTGCCCCACTGGGCCGAGCTGGTGCCGCGCGAGCAGGCTCTGATCGCGGCGGCGCTGGGACCGGAAGGGACGGAGAAGGTGCTGGCCTCGATGTGGGCGCCGAAGCCGGGGGAGGGGGTGGAACTGGCCGAACGTCGCGACCCGGTCGAGCTGATCCTCGCCCGGGCGATGGGGGCCTCCTGGCTCGAGCATTACCTGACCGTCTGGCGCGGCATCGAACTGGAGATCGACGGCGACGACCTGATCGCCAAGGGCATCCCGCAGGGCCCCGCGATCGGGCGCGGGCTGCGGGCGGCGCGGCTGAAGAAGCTCGAAGGCGAGATTTCCGGCCGCGACGAGGAGTTGGCGACCGCGCTCGCGGCGGCGTTGCGCGACTGAGATGGAGTGGCGCGAGCGAGATGGAGTGCGCTGGCTCGAGGCCGACCTCGGCGGCGCCAGGGCGGCGTTCTCGACCCGGCTGGGCGGCGTCAGCGAGCCGCCGTACGACAGCCTCAACCTCGGCCTGCTGACCGAGGACGCGAACGAGGCGGTGGCCGAGAATCGCCGCCGGCTCGCCGCCGCCCTCGGCTTTGCTCCCGAGCAGGTGGTCTTCGCCCGTCAGGTCCACGGGAGCGACCTCCTCCGCCATCCGCGCGAAGGAGGAGTGGTGGAGGCCGACGGGCATGTGGTCGGCGAGCCCGGTCTGGCCTCGCTGGTGTTCGCCGCCGACTGCCTGCCGGTGGCGCTGCGCGGGCCGGGCGGGGTGGCCATGGTCCACGCCGGCTGGCGCGGGCTCGCCGGCGGCATCGTCGCGGCGGCGGCCGAGGCTGTGGAGGCGACCCGGGCGGCAGTCGGCCCCGGGATCGGGCCCTGCTGCTACCAGGTGGGCGAGGAGGTGCTGGCGGCCTTCGCCGACCTGGGGGACGTCGCCGAAGGGCGGATGCTCGACCTTCCCGAGGTCGCCCGGCGGCTGCTCGCTCGGGCCGGGGTCGAGCAGGTCGAGTCCGCCGGGCTCTGCACCAGCTGCGAGAAGGAGCTGTTCTTCTCCCACCGCCGCGACGCCGGCCGCACCGGCCGGCAGGCGGGGCTCGCCTGGATCGAGGAGGGTTGAGGGCGTGGCCGAGCTGATCCACGACATCGACGCCGGCAGGGTGAGGACGAACCTCGAGGAGGCAAAGGCCCTTGCCGGCGACCGGGTCGAGATCCTGGTCGCGACCAAGTACGTGCCTCTGGAGGAGATGGGCAAGCTGGCCGAAGCGGGCGTTCGCCTGGTCGGCGAGAACAGGCAGCAGGACCTGGCCACCAAGCACGAGCGCTGGGGCGATGCCTTCGAGTGGGACTTCATCGGCAACCTGCAGAGCCGCAAGCTGAAGCTCGTCCTGCCCCTCTGCCGGTTGATCCACTCGGTCGCGACCGCCTCGGTCCTGGCCCAGCTGGAGAAGCACGGTGGCCCCAAGACGGAAGTCCTGGTCGAGGTCAACGTCTCCGGGGAGGAGGGCAAGGGCGGGGTCGAGCCGGCGCAGCTGCCAGCCTTCCTCGAGCGCTGCCCGGTCCGGGTCGGCGGGCTGATGACGATGCCCCCGTTCAGCGAGGATCCGGAGGACTCGCGCCCCTATTTCGCCCGGCTGGCGGAGCTGGCCGCGGCCAGCGATCTGGAGCGCCTCTCGATGGGCACGTCGCAGGATTGGCGGGTCGCGATCGAGGAGGGGGCGACGATCATTCGCCTGGGGCACGCCCTCTTCGTGTGATTTCGCTCGAAATCTGGGAATAATCTGTAAAGGAGTCGGCCACTAGAGGCCGAAACACGCGGGACAGATGGCTCTAAAAGACACTTGGCATAGGGCGCTGGTCTACTTCGGGCTGGCCGAGGACCACGACTACGGACCCGAATACGAAGAGGACTTCGAGCCCGAGACCGGGACCGAGGAAGTCTTCGAGGGCCGCCGCGAACGCGGTGGCGAAGGCAGCTCCTCGGTGAGGCGCCTGCCGACCAGCCGCCGGCCGCGTCGCGACGAGATCGACGACATCTTCGCCGACGACGAGCCGATCGCCGCCAGCCGCACTCGCACGCTGCGCCCGGTCGACAACGGCGGCGACGGCAACGACATCCAGGTCCACCTCGTCATCCCCCGCAACTTCAACGACGCCCAGCAGGTCGCCGACCAGTTCAAACGCTCGGTGCCGGTGATCCTCAACCTGCAGACCGCCGACCACGAACTCTCGAAGCGGATGATCGACTTCTGCTCGGGGCTCACGTATGCCCTCGATGGGGGGATGCAGCGGATCGCCGAGAAAATGTTCTTGCTTACGCCGCGGAACGTCGATGTCTCGGCGGAGGAAAAGGCTCGGTTGATCGACAAGGGGTTCTTCAACCAGTCCTAGCCGTGGGCGTGCGTGCGCGCCTCGGCATACCTGCGCTGGATGCTCGGCATGCCGAGGCGCGCCGATGCTTCGGCTGGTGTCGGGGACATGGTTAGTCTCTCGGGCGTGATCGTTGGATTCATTGGGTCCGGGAGCATGGCTGCGGCTATTGCTCGTGGTTGGAGGGGGGAGTTCGACGCGATGCTGTTCTCCGACAGCGGATCTGGACGTGCTCGCGCGTTGGCCGAGGAGCTCGGAGGAGAGATTGCCTCCAATGAGGAGATCGCTCGCAGGGCTGACTTGGTGCTGCTGGCCGTGAAGCCGAACAAGCTTGGGGAGATAGCTTCTGAGCTGGGCGAGGCGAGGGAGGTTGTCTCCGTGCTTGCGGTGACTTCGCTGGAGCAGCTGAAAGCGGCGCTGCCGGGCGCCGAGCATGTATTGCGGGTGATGCCCAACGTCGGGGTGGAAGTTCGGCAGGGCGTGCTCTGCGTGGCCGGGTCGGCCAGTGCGGAGGTGCGGGGGAAGCTCGACCTGCTCGGGCGCGTGGTCGAGATCGCCGAGGAGGACTTCGACGGGGCGACCGCGGTGATGGGCTGCGCGCCCGCCTATCTGGCGCTGGCGGTCGAGGCGATCGCCGACGCGGGGGCGGCCGACGGGCTCGACGCCGATCTCGCCCGCGAGCTGGTGGTCGAGACGGCCGCCGGGACGGCCGAGCTGCTGCGCCGCCATCACCCTGCCGATCTGCGTAAGGCGGTCGCCTCGCCCGGGGGCAGCACCGAAGCCGGTTTGGAGGCGCTGGAGCGCGAGGGGGCCCGCCGCGCCTTCGAGGCGGCGGTCGAGGCATCGCTGAAGAGGATGCGCGGATGATCCCGCTGGCCCTCACCCGCGACGACCTCGCCGACTACGTCAGCGCTCTCTTCCTCGTCTACGTGATCCTAATCTTCATCCGCATCGTCGCCTCCTTCGTCCCCCGCATGCCCTACCGGCCCTGGCTGAAGGCGACGCTCGACTTCGTCCACGAAGTCACCGACCCCTACCTCAACTTCTTCCGCCGCTTCCTGCCGCCGATCGGGGGCGGCGGCTTCGCGCTCGACCTGAGCCCGATGATCGGCCTGTTCGTCCTCTTCATCGCCCAGGCGATCGTCGTCGGCCTGATCCGCGGGTGAGCGGTCCCCTCGTTCGCCCATGGGCCCTCGCCGGCGCTCTCGCCGCGCTGGTCCTCGCTGCGGACCAGGTTGCCAAGGCGGCGGTTGAGGCAAACCTCGTGCCCGGCGAGCACGTCGAGGTGCTGGGCCCGCTCGAACTGACCCTCGCGCACAACCGCGGCGTCGCCTTCGGCCTCGCCGGCGGCGCCGGCCTCGGCCTGATCGCGGTCACGCTCGCCGCCCTCGGCCTGATCGTCTACCTATTTGCCCGCGACCCGGGCCGTAGAGGCATGTGGCTGGCGACGGGACTGGTCGCCGGCGGCGCCCTCGGCAACCTCGCCGACCGCGTCTTCGCCGGAGAGGTGACCGACTACATCGCCGTCGGTTCCTGGCCGCCCTTCAACCTCGCCGACGTCGCGATCACCTGCGGTGTCGCGCTTCTGGCCCTGATCTACGTGCGCGACGCCGAGTCCCAAGCGGAGTCCGAGGCAGAAGGTGGCTGAGCCCGAGCTGCGGATCGTCCATCAGGACGACTTTCTCGCGGTGGTCGACAAGCCGGCTGGCCTGGTCGTCCACCCGGCCCCCTCGCACCAGGGCCCGACCCTGGTCGACGAGCTGACCGGGATCCTCGGCGGCGGCGCGGAGCCGGAGCGGCCCGGGATCGTCCACCGGCTCGACAAGGGCACCAGCGGGCTGCTGGTCGTCGCCCGCGACGACGAGACCCACGCGGCGCTGCAGCATCTGGTGCGCGAGCGCGAGGTCGAAAGGTCGTACCTGGCGCTCGCCGGCGGCCGCCTCGCCTCCCGCACCGGGACGATCGACGCGCCGATCGGCCGCGCCGCCCGTCAGCGCCACCGGATGGCGGTCTCCGGAGCCGCCTCGCGCCAGGCGCGGACCCACTTCGAGGTGCTCGAGCTGTTGCCCCGCGAGAGCTACCTCGAGGCGCGACTGGAGACCGGTCGCACGCATCAGATCCGCGCCCACTTCGCCGCCATCGGCCATCCGCTCACCGGCGACACCACCTACGGCGGCGCCGAGCGCTACGGCCTGCGGCGCCAGTTCCTCCACGCCCACCGGCTCGCCTTCCGCCACCCCCGCACCGGGGAAGAGCTGAGCTTCGCCTCGCCGCTGCCGCCCGACCTCGCCGCGGCGCTGGAGGCGGCCCACGCCCCGTAGGCCGCCGCTCTACAATCGTCCGTTCAATCCAACCCCGTTCGCCTGCGAACCGGATCCTGCCTGGCCACCACCAGGTCCCGGGGAGCGGAGCGGGAGCTTCGCCAAAACCAAGGAGAACCTGAATGCCAGAGGCAGAACTCAAAGAGCTGCTCGAGGCCGGAGTCCACTTCGGCCACCAGACGCGCCGCTGGAACCCGAACATGCGCCGCTTCATCTTCGGCGAGATGGACGGGATCCACATCATCGACCTGCTGCAGACCGAGGCGCTGCTGGAGAACGCGCGCAAATTCGCCGGCGAGCTCGCCACCGGGGGCGGCACCGTCCTCTTCGTCGGCACCAAGAAGCAGGCCCGCGACACGGTTCAGGAATGGGCCGACCGCTGCCAGATGCCCTACGTCAACAAGCGTTGGCTGGGCGGGCTGCTGACCAACTTCAACACGATGTCGGGCCGGATCGCCCGCCTCCACGAGCTCAACGGCTGGAAAGAGGAGGGCAAACTCGACCTCCTGCCGACCAAGGAGCGGATGGGGATGGAGGCCGAACTCGCCAAGCTCGAGTTCAACCTCGGCGGCGTCCGCGACATGGACCGCCTGCCCGACGCGGTCTTCGTCGCCGACCTGAAAACCGAGGAGATCGCGGTCAACGAGGCCGCTCGCCTGCGGATCCCGATCATCGGACTGGTCGACACCAACTGCGACCCGACCCCGGTCGACTACGTGATCCCCGGCAACGACGACGCGATCCGCTCCTGCGAGCTTGTGATCGGCACGATCGGCAAAGCGGTCGAGGACGGTTCCTCGTCCTGGCGGGTGCAGGAGGAAAAGCGGATCGCCGAAGAGATGGAGCGGCGCAAACGCGAGGAAGAAGAGCGGAAGAAGCGCGAGGAGGAAGAGAAAGCTCGCGTTGAAGCCGAGGAGGCCAAACAGCACGAAGAAGAGACTGCTCGGAAACAGGCGGAGAAAAAAGCCGCTCAGGCTCAGGCGGCGGCGAAACCCGCTCAGGACAAAGGTTCCGGGGCCGCGGGTCCTGTCTCCGATACGGCCCCCGCGCCTACCGGCGCGGGTCCCGCATCGTCGCCACCCGCGGCAGATGCGCCTAAAGAGCAGGCTCCGGCCGTAGAGGAGAAACCTGCTCCTACGGTTGCCGGGGAGCAGGCTCAGGAGGAGGAGGTGGCGCAGCCGTCGGCGGAGCAGCCTCCGGCTCCGCCCGCTGAGAGTGCCGAGGCTGCCGAGTCAGCTGAGGGTGAGAAAGCTGCTGACAGCGAGGGGGAGTCGAAATGACGGTTACCGCTGCTGATGTCAAGGCGCTCCGGGATCGGACCGGGGCGGCGATGATGGATGCCAAATCCGCCTTGGTCGAGGCGGATGGGGACGTGGAGCGCGCGGTCGAGCTGCTGCGCGTCAAGGGGCAGGCTTCGGCCGCCAAGCGCGAAGGGCGCGGCACCAGCGAGGGCGTCGTCGCCTCCTACATCCACGCCAACGACAAGGTCGGGGCGATGGTCGAAGTCCAGTGCGAGACCGACTTCGTCGCCCGCAACGAGGAGTTCAAGGTCTTCGCCTACCAGGTCGCCCTGCACGCGGCGGCGACCGCCCCGCAGTACGTCTCGACCGAGGAAATACCCGAGGACGAGCGCGAGGCGGAAAAGAAGGTCTTCGAAGAGAAGGCGCGCGAAGAAGGCAAGCCCGACAACGTGGTCGAGAAGATCGTCCAGGGCCAGCTCGACAAGTGGGCGGCCGAAGTGGCGCTGCTCGACCAGACCCACGTCAACACCGAGAAGCACGAGGGCAGGACGATCGAGGAGCTGCGCCAGGAGCTGGCGGCGAAAACCGGCGAGAACATCCAGATCGGCCGCTTCTCCTACTTCCGCGTCGGCGAATAAGCTGCGCGCAGTGACCGACTCCGCCGAGCCGCGCTTCGGGCGCATCCTGCTGAAGCTCTCCGGCGAGGCCCTGATGGGCAGCCAGGACTTCGGCACCGATGGTGCCGAGGTCGCCCGGATCGCCCGGCAGGTCGCGGCGGTGAGGAACCGCGGCGTAGAAGTGGCGATCGTCGTCGGCGCCGGCAACATCTACCGCGGCCTCGACGGCGCCGCCAGCGGCATGGACCGGGCGACCGGCGACTACATGGGGATGCTGGCGACGATCCTCAACGCGCTGACCCTGCAGGACGCGCTCGAGCGCGAGGGCCAGTACACGCGGGTGATGTCGGCGATCGAAGTGCAGGAGGTCGCCGAGCCCTACATCCGCCGCCGCGCGATGCGGCACCTGGAGAAGGGGAGGGTGGTGCTCTTCGCCGCCGGCACCGGCAACCCGTTCTTCACCACCGACACCGCGGCGGCTCTGCGGGCCCTGGAGATCCACGCCGAGGCGATCCTAATGGCGAAGAACGGGGTGGAGGGGGTCTTCGACTCCGACCCGGCGACCAATCCCGGGGCCACCTTCATCCCCGCAATCAGCCACAAGGAGGCGATCGAGCGCGGCCTGCGGGTGATGGACTCGACCGCGCTCTCCCTCTGCATGGACAACGACCTGCCGATCTACGTCTTCAACATGGGCGACGAGCGGAACATAGATAGGATCGTCTCCGGCGAGAAGGTGGGGACGCTGGTCTCCAGCTCTCCCGCAGACTGACGAGGACGGGACCCTAGTGGAGCTGATCGACGAACTGCTCGCAGACGCGAAGGAGCGGATGGCCAAATCGGTCGAGTCCAGCCGTGGCGAGCTCGCCACCGTGCGGACGGGCCGCGCTTCGCCGCACCTGCTCGACCGGATCACGGTCGACTACTACGGCAACCCGACCCCGCTGAAGCAGCTGGCCAACGTCTCCGCCTCGGACGCCCGCCTGCTCACCGTCACCCCCTTCGACAAGGGCGCCCTGGGGGCGATCGAGAAGTCGATTCAGGAGTCCGACGTCGGGCTCACGCCGAGCAACGACGGCAACCTGATCCGCCTCCAGATCCCGGAGATGACCGAGGAGCGGCGGCGGGAGATGGTCAAGGTCGTCCACGGCGTCGCCGAGGAGGGCCGGGTCGCGATCCGCAACGTCCGCCGCGACATCATGGGCGATCTGCGCGAGCTGAAGAAGGAGGGCGAAGCCGGCGAGGACGACGAGCGCCGCGCCGAGGCGGCGCTGCAGAAGCAGACCGACGAGGCGATCGCCGAGATCGACTCCCTGCTCAAGGGCAAGGAAGAAGAGATCCTCGAGGTTTGAGGCGGGCCACCGCAGCGTGACCGCAGCCAAATACGTAGCGATCATCACCGACGGCAACGGCCGCTGGGCGAGCCAGAGAGGTCTGCCGACGGTCGAGGGGCACAAGGCCGGCGCCGACACCCTGAAGGCGCGGCTGCGCGACGCCGCCGAGCTGGGAATCGAGGAGTTGACCGTCTACTCGTTCTCGACCGAGAACTGGAGCCGGCCCGAGGAGGAGGTCCGCGGGCTCCTGCAGATGATGGGCGAGCGGATCGGCTCCGAAACCCCGGAGCTGAAGGCCGAAGGCGTGAGGATGCGCTACATCGGTCGCCGCGAGGGGCTCGACCCGGCGCTGATCGAGAGGATGCGCTGGTCGGAAGAGGAAACCGCCGCCAACGACCGCATCGTCCTCTACGTCGCCTTCAACTACGGCGGCCGGGCCGAGATCCTCGACGCCGCCCGCGGCTTCGAAGGGGACTCGGAAAAGGAGTTCCGCGACCGGCTCTACGCGCCGGAGATGAACGACCCGGACCTGCTGATCAGGACCAGCGGCGAGCAGCGCCTCTCCAACTACCTGCTCTGGCAGTGCGCGTACTCGGAGCTGGTGTTCCGCGACGAGCTGTGGCCCGACTTCGACCGGGCCGCCCTGGAGGCCTGCCTGCGCGAGTACGAGACCCGCCAGAGACGTTTCGGGAGCCGGGCGTGAGGACCGATCTCTTCGACGACGAGATGTTCGAGGAGGAGCCGCCGCCGCCGGAGCGGCCGTCGCGCGAGCCACGCAAGCGCCGCCGCGACGGGGGCGAGACGGTCAAGCGGGTGCTGGTGGCGCTGCCCTGGATCGTCTTCGCGATCGCGATCACGGTCGCCGGCGGGCCGATCTTCGCGCTGGCGATGGTCGGCCTCGGGATCGTCGCCCTGGGCGAGTTCGCCGGCATCGCCGCCCGCTACCGCCCGCTCGTCATCCCCGCCTACATCTCCGTCGCTGGCCTGATCGCCGCCGCCTACCTGGGGACCTCCTACAGCGTCCTGATGGTCCTCGCGGCCTCGGTGCCGCTGCTCTTCGCCTTCGCCGCCCGGGCCGCCTACCGCGAGGGGGCGACGGTTTCGCTCGGGATCACGCTGCTGGCCGTGGTGTGGATCGGGGTGCCGCTTGCCCACGCCGTCTTCCTCCGGGAACTGCCCGACCACGGCGCCGCGCTGCTGATCGACGTCCTCGTCGGCACCTTCGTCGCCGACACCGCCGCCTACGCCACCGGCCGCATGTTCGGCAGCCACAAAGTCGCCCCCAACCTCTCGCCCAACAAGACGATCGAGGGCCTCGTCGGCGGCTTCGTGATCGGCACCATGGGCTTCTGGTTCGCCGGCCTCTACCAGGACTGGCTCTCCGGAGTGGATGCCCTGATCATCGGCGCCGCCGTGGCCGCCGTGGCCCCGGTCGGCGACCTCTTCGAGTCGCTCCTCAAGCGCGACCTCGGCACCAAGGACACCGGCACCCTCTTCGGCCCCCACGGCGGCCTCCTCGACCGCCTCGACGCGGTCTTCTTCACGGTGGTGGTCGGCTACTACCTGTCGGTCGCGGTCGTTTACTGAGCACCCCGAACGCCGAGGCCGCAGAAATGCGTCGTATAGGCGCATTTCTGCGGTCTCGCGGTCCGGGCGACCCGCTCCGTATCCTCTGTCGGGCATGAAGAAGGTCCTCGTACTCGGGTCGACCGGGTCCATCGGAACGCAGGCGCTGGAGGTGATCGGCGCTTCGCAGGAGCTGCAGGCCGTCGGCCTGGCGGCCGGGTCGGGCTGGGAGCTGACCGTCGAGCAGGCGCGCGAGCACGGCGTGCCGGTGATCGCCTTGGCTGACGAGGGTGCGGCGGAGAGCGCTCGCGGCAACTGGAGCGGGCGCGTCCTCGCCGGCTCCGACGGCGTGCGCGAGCTGATCGCGACCACCGAGCCGCACCTGGTCCTCAACGCGATCGTCGGCGCTGCCGGGCTCGGGTCGACGATTGTCGCCCTCGGCGAGGGGGTCGACGTGGCGCTCGCCAACAAGGAGAGCCTGGTACTTGGCGGCGAGCTGGTGATGGCGCTGGCCGAGGCGACCGGGGCGCGGCTCCTGCCGGTCGACTCCGAGCACTCGGCGCTCTTCCAGCTCGTCAACTCCGAGCCGCCGGGAACGGTGGAGAGGCTGGTGCTGACCGCCTCCGGCGGGCCCTTCCGCGGCCGCGACGACCTCTCCGGGGCCAGCGTCGCCGACGCGCTCGCCCATCCGACCTGGCAGATGGGGGGGCGGATCACGATCGACTCGGCGACGCTGATGAACAAGGGCTTCGAGGCGATCGAGGCGCACCACCTGTTCGCCGTCCCGTATGAGCGGATCGAGGTCGTCGTCCACCCGCAGTCGCTGATCCACTCGCTGATCCACCTCAACGACGGCGCCTCGCTGGCCCACCTCGGCTATCCCGACATGCGGGTGCCGATCTCCTACGCCCTGCACTACCCCGAGCGGGCCGACGTCGACCTGCCGCGCCTCGACCTCGCCGCGGTCGGATCGCTGACCTTCGAGCAGCCCGACCTCGAGACCTTCGCCTGCCTGCGGCTGGCGCTGGAGGCCGGGGCGGCCGGCGGCACCGCGCCCTGCGTGCTGAACGCCGCCGACGAGGTTGCCGTCGCCGCCTTCCTCGCCGAGCGGATCCCCTTCACCGGGATCGCCGCGGTGATCGAGCGGGTACTGGAGGAGATGCCGGCGCGGCCGCTGACCCACTTCGACGACCTCTTCGCCGCCGACGCCGAGGCCCGCGAGCGCAGCGAAGAGCAGGTTCGGGGGTTGATGCCCGCATGAGCTGGTTCTGGGTCTTCGTCGGCTTCTGCCTGCTGATCATCCTCCACGAGGCGGGTCACTTCTTCGCCGCCAAGGCGACGGGGATGCGGGTTGAGCGCTTCTTCCTCTTCTTCGGGCCGACGATCTGGTCGATCAAACGTGGCGAGACCGAGTACGGAGTGAAAGCGATCCCGCTCGGCGGCTACGTGAAAATCACCGGGATGAACCCCGAGGAGGACGTTCCTCCCGAGGTCGCCGACCGCTCCTACTACCGGCAGGACGTCTGGAAGCGGATCGTCGTCGTCGCGGCCGGCCCGGCGGTGAACATCCTGCTCGCCTTCGCGATCCTCTTCGGCGTCTACTGGGCCAACGGGCGGGAGGAGATCCAGCAGAGCGTCGGCGAGATCCGCCAGGGAACCCCGGCGGCGAAGGTGCTGCAGCCGGGCGACGAGATCGTTGCGATCGACGGTCAGCGGTTCGCCGGGCTGGACACCGAAAAGCGGCTGACCAAGTTCGGCGAAACCGTCGCCACCCACAAATGCGAGGGCAAGCAGGTCGACGGCTGCGTCGCGGCGACCCCGGTCCAGATCGAGGTGCGGCGAAACGGCCAGGTCAAGTCGATATCCGTCTATCCGCGCTACGACGAGGAAGCGAAGCGGGCGCTGGTCGGCTTCTCCTACGGCAGCGTCAACCACCCGGTCGGCCCCGGCGAGTCTGCGAAGGAAGCCGGCGACGCGATCTGGGAAGTCGCCACCGGCACCGTCCACGTCTTCACCCACCTGTTTGAAAAGGAACAGCGCGAGCAGGTCTCCGGGGTGGTCGGGATCAGCGACGTCGGCCATCAGGTGATCGAGAAGGGGCTGGAACGGGCGCTGCTCCTACTCGCCTTCGTCAGCCTCTCGCTGGGATTGGTCAACCTGCTGCCGATCCTGCCGCTCGACGGCGGCCACATCTTTTGGAGCCTGGTCGAGAAGGTGCGCGGCCGGCCCGCCTCGCTGCGAGTGATGGAGCGGGCGACCGCGATCGGCGTCGCCCTGGTGCTGATGCTCTTCTTCCTCGGTCTCTCGAACGACATCGGCAGGATCACCGGCGAGGGATTCGAAGTCCGCTAAAGCGCGGGTGGGCAGGCCCGCCCGCCAGGCTCAATAAGCTTCAGATATGGCTTCGAAACGGCAGATATTCGTAGGCAACGTGCCGATCGGCGGTGGTGCCCCGGTCGCGGTGCAGACGATGACCAAGACCGAGACCGCCAACCTCGAGGCGACGATGGAGCAGATCCGCAAGGTCGCCGACGCCGGGGCGGACCTGGTGCGCTGCGCGGTGCCGCGCGAGCAGGACGCCGAGGCGCTGAAGACAATCGTCAAGGAATCGCCGATCCCGGTGATCGCCGACATCCACTTCAACCACACCCTGGCGCTGAAAGCGATCGACGCCGGCGCCCACTGCATCCGCCTCAACCCGGGCAACATCGGCGGTCGCGACAAAGTCGCCGAGGTGGCCGAGAAGGCGAACGCCAAAGGGGTGCCGATGCGGATCGGGGTCAACTCCGGCTCCTTGCCCAAGCATCTTCACGAGCTCGAGCGCGAGGCCCCGGTCGAGGCCCTGGTCGCAGCCGCGGTCGAGTTCGTCGAGCTGATGGAGGGCCTCGACTTCGAGAACTTCAAGGTCTCGATCAAGTCGACCAACGTGCCGTACACGATCGCCGCCAACCGGCTGCTCTCGGAGAAAATTCCCTACCCGCTGCACCTCGGGGTGACCGAGGCGGGGACGAAATGGGGGGGATCGCTGAAATCGGCGGTCGGCCTGGGGACGCTGCTCGCCGACGGGATCGGCGACACGATCCGGATCAGCCTCTCGACTTTCCACGCCGAGGAGGAGGTCAAGGTCGCCTGGGAGATCCTCAAGGCGCTGCAGCTGCGCGAGCGCGGTCCGGTGCTGATCGCCTGTCCGACCTGCGGCCGCCTGCAGTTCGACATGGACTCGGTCGTGGCCGAGATCGAGCAGCGGCTGGAAGGCTACGAGGAGCCGGTCGAGGTCGCCGTCCTCGGCTGCGCGGTCAACGGCATCGGCGAGGCCAGCCACGCCGACTTCGGCATCGCCGGGGCCAAGAACGAGGGCCTGATCTTCGCCGGCGGCAAACCGCTGCGCAAGGTGCCGCAGGCCCAACTCGTCGACACCCTGTTCGAGGAGATCGACAAGTCACTGGATCGCGGCGGCAAGGTCGAGTTCGACGAGGCCGAGTCCCGCGAGGGGGCCGAGTGGGTCGCCAACATCGAGCGCGAAAACGCCGGCGACCTGACCCCCGAGAAGATCGCCCAGATGGAGAAGGAAGCGGTCGAACGCGGCGAGTCCGACAAGGTCCTCCTCGACGAGGAGTCCTCGCCGACGGCGGGCCGCCGCTTTACGCGGGCCTGATCGACTAGCTTCCGGGCTCCCGCCCGTGGCCAAGTCCAAGAACAAAGGCGTTTCTCCCTCCAGGCAGGAGGACTTTCCGGCCTGGTTCCAGGCCGTGGTCCGGGAGGGGGAGGTCGCCGAACTTGCGCATGTGCGCGGCAGCATGGTGATCCGCCCTTGGGGCTATGCGATTTGGGAGCTGATGCAGGCCGAGCTGGATCGCCAGATCAAGCGCAGCGGCGCGAGCAACGCCTACTTCCCGCTCTTCATCCCGCTCAGCTACATCGAGAGCGAGGCCGAGCACGTCGAGGGCTTCGCCAAGGAGATGGCGGTGGTGACCCACCACCGGCTGGAAGAGGACCCGGACAACCCCGGCCACCTGCGGCCGGGAGGGAAGCTGACCGAGCCGCTGATCGTGCGGCCGACCTCGGAGACGATCATCGGCAAATCATTCGCGAAGTGGATCAACTCCTACCGCGACCTGCCGTTGATGGTCAACCAGTGGGCGAACGTGGTCCGCTGGGAGATGCGGCCGCGGGTGCTGCTGCGGACGACTGAGTTCCTCTGGCAGGAGGGGCACACCGCCTTCGCCACCGAGGAGGAAGCGCGGGAGAACGCGGAGCAGATGCTGGAGGTCTACCGGAGCTTCGCCGACTCCTTCCTGGCGATGCCGGTCCTGACCGGCGAGAAGCCCGAGGGGGAGCGGTTCCCCGGCGCGGTCATGACCCTCTCGATCGAGGCGATGATGCAGGACGGCAAGGCGTTGCAGGCGGGCACCTCGCACTACCTCGGGCAGAGTTTCGCCGAGGCCGCCGAGATCGACTTCCTCGACCGGGAGGGCGAGCGCGGCCTGGTCCACACCGCGTCCTGGGGGGTCTCGACCCGCCTGCTCGGAGCCCTGATCATGAGCCACAGCGACGACATCGGCCTGCGGCTGCCGCCGACGGTGGCGCCCCAGCAGGTCGTGATCGTGCCGATCCCGCGGGGCGACGAGGGCCCGGCGGTGATCGAGGCGGCCGAGGAGCTGGCGCGGGAGATCGGCGAGCTCTCCTATGACGGCGTGCCGGTCCGGGTCAGCGCCGATCTGCGCGACCGCGAACCGCCGGACAAGCGCTGGGAGTGGACGCGGAAAGGCGTGCCGGTCGTCCTCGAACTCGGGCCGCGAGACCTGAAGGAGGGCGTGGTGGCGCTGCGCAGGCGCGACGTCGACGCGAAGCCCGAGTCGCTGGAGCGCTCGCGAGTCGCGGACGCGATTCCGGCGCTGCTGGCCGAGATCCAGGGCGCCTACCACCGCGTCGCCGCCGAGCAGCTCGCCGACCGCACCGGCCGTGACGTGACCGACCTCGACGGGTTCCGCGCGTGGTTCGACACCGATCCGGGCGATGCCAGCGCCGGCGGCTTCCTGCGGGCGCCGTGGAGCGAAGCTCCCGAGTCGGAGGAGATCCTGGAGGAGCTGAAGGTCACCGTCCGCTGCCTGCCCTTCGACCAGGAGCTGCCGCCGGACAGCCGCTGCGTGCTGACCGGCAAGCCGGCGGTCGCCGAAGCGATCTTCGCGAAGGCGTACTGACGATGGCCGCCGCACCCTTCGGCCGCGGCCGGGTGCGCCGGCTCTTCGGCCTCGACCGCAGCGCGCCGCCGCCGCCCTCGACCCGCAAGGGCGAGCCACTGCACCCGTGGACGATCCCCAACGCGGTCGGCTACCTGCGCCTGGCGGCGCTGCCGGTCTTCCTCGTCCTCGCCTACAACACCGAGGACGGCACCTCGGTCGCCTCGGCGATGGTCTTCTGGGCGATCGCCGCCGGCGATTACCTCGACGGGATCCTCGCCCGCATCACCGGCCAGTACAGCCGCATGGGCGCCCTGCTCGACCCGCTGGTCGACCGGCTGACGATCCTCGCCGGCGCCGTCGTCTGCTGGAGCTTCGACCTGCTGCCCCACTGGGCGCTGGCGCTGCTGGCCCTGCGCGAGCTGGCGATGCTGTTCCTCGCCCAGTACGGGCTGCGCCACGGGGTCGACATCGAGGTCAACTGGCCGGGGCGGATCTCGGTCTTCCCGATCATGGGCGGGATCTTCCTCGCCCTGCTGGCCCCCGGCTGGGTCGCGAGCGCGCTGCTGATCTGGGGTCTGGTGATGGCGATCATCGCCACCGTCCTCTACGCCCAGGCGGGGCTGCGGGCGACGCGAGCCGCAGGCTGACGCACAGCTTCACCCGAACCTTCAACCTGGGGTTGAACCTTTCGGGAAGAGAGCTATGATCGGCAACCGCGCAAACGGAGGCCCCGCCTCCTCGAGTTAGGAGCACGATGGAGGACACCTTTCCCGATCTCGGGTCCCTCAGCGACAAGGAGCTGAAGGACATGATCGACAAACTCACGGCCGAGGAGAACGAGATCTCCTACAAGCGGCGCGTCCTGCACGGGAAAATCGACATCCTGCGCGCCGAGCTCGTCAATCGCCTGCGGCACAAACGGGAGGCCGGCGAGTCGATGATCTCCGGCGACGACGTCGAGCAGCTGACCAAGATCCTCGCCGGCGAGACGCAGCCGCCGACGGAGGACGAGCCCGCCGCCTGAGCGGGAGACCAGTCATGGCCGTCCACTGTCCCGAGTGCGGGTTCGCCAACCCCGAGGGGGCGAACTACTGCCAGAAGTGCGGTGCCTACCTCGGCGGCCCGAAAGAGGCCGGCGAGGACCCGACGACGATGACCTACCGGGTCGAGGAGACCGGCGAGATGACGCCGGTCGACATCGACGAGGTGGTCGAGCAGAGCGGCGCCGCGCTGGTGATCCGCGCCGGCGGCGGACGCGCCGGCGAGAGCTTCAGCGTCTCCGAGGAGCGGGTCAGTATTGGCCGCAGCCCCGACGCCGGCGTCTTCCTCGACGACGTCACCGTCTCCCGCAACCACGCGCTGCTGGTGCGTCGCCGCGACGGGCTCTACATCGACGACCTCGGCTCGCTCAACGGCACCTACGTCAACCGGCGCCGGATCGAGTCCCACCGCCTCGCCGACGGCGACGAGATCCAGGTCGGCAAGTACAAGCTCAGCTACCTGGAGCGCTAGCGATGCCGGTCTCCGAACAGCCCGGCCGCACCGCGGAACCGCCGAGCCGGCCGCGCAAGGCGCTGACGATCGGGGCCGTCTGCAAAATCCTGCAGAGTGAATTCGACGACGTCTCGATCTCGAAGATCCGCTACCTGGAGGACCAGAAGCTTCTCAACCCGCGGCGGACCTCCGGCGGCTACCGCCTCTACAGCCAGTCCGACGTCGAACGCCTGCGGACGATCCTGCGCCTGCAGCGCGACGAGTTCCTGCCGCTGCGGGTGATCCGCCAGGAGCTGGCCTCGGGGGGCGACCTGATGCTCGGCGACGGCGACCGCAAGCCCGCCGCGGGCGGCAGCGGCGCGGTACGGCGGGCGATCCTGGTCGACACCTCGCGCGCCTACCTCTCGATCGAGGAGGTCGTCGAGGAGACCGGCGCCCGCGAGGAGCTGGTCAAGGAGCTGGAGAACTACGGGATCGTCCAGCCGGAGAAGCGCGACGGCAAGATCGTCTACGACGAGACCGATCGGGAGATCGTCCGCGCCGCCAACGAACTCTCGCGGGTCGGGGTCGGGGCGCGCAACCTGCGCGTCTTCCGCTCCTCGGCCGACCGCGAGGCGAACCTGCTGGAAGCGGTGCTGGGGCCGTCGCTGCGCTCGCGCAACCCCGAGCGCCGCAAGGAGGCGCTGGAAAGCCTCGAAAGCCTGGCGGCCACCGTGTCTCATCTCAAGCATCTGCTGCTGGTGCGGGACCTGCGCCGCCTGACGGGCGAATAGCCGGCGCGTGGCCCGCGTGACCCGCACGCGCACCGTCCAGGCGCCCGTGGGCGAGGTCTGGAAGCTGGTCTCCGACCCCTACAACCTGCCGCGCTGGTGGCCGCGAGTCTCGCGGGTGGAGAACGTCGACGCGAAGCCGGGCGGCAAGCGGACCCGGTGGACCCAGGTCCTGGCGACGAGCGAGGGACGCAGCGTGCGGGCCGACTTCCGCTGCGTCAGCTCGGCCGAGGGCGAGCGCTACGTCTGGGAGCAGGAGCTGGAGGGGACGCCGTTCGCGCGGCACCTGAACGGGCTCCAGGTCGAGGTCGGGATGCGCGGGCACGAGGAGGGGACCGAGGTCAGCCTGACCGAGGAACAGTCCTTGAAAGGGATGTCGAGGCTGGGCTCGCCGCTGATGCGGCGGGCGCGAAAGGACGTGCTCGACGAAGCACTTGACGGGATCGAGGCGGCGCTGGGGTGATTCCGCGACGCGACGCGAAGTGGTGGGGGTGGGGCGACCCATCGATTCGGCCCTCGCTGGACGGCGAGGCGCTCAAGGTTCTCCGCGAGCGGATCGGGGAGCTGGAGCCATGGCCGCTTGCCCGGGCATTGGAGGACTTCGAGCTACCGGCGGCCGGGCAGCTGCCGCAGGCGGTGATCGACTCGGTGGGGGAGGCCAACGTCTTTACGGGAGACGAGGACCGGCTGCGCCACGCGACCGGATGCGGTTACGCCGACCTGGCGCGGTTGCGCAACGGCTCGCTATCGGCCGCACCCGACGCGGTGCTGGTCCCTGGTGACGCGGAGGCTCTGCGGCGGGCGATCGACGCCTGCGCCGCGGCGGGCGTCGCGATCGTCCCCTTCGGCGGCGGCACCAGCGTCGTCGGCGGGGTCGAGCCGGTGCGCGGCGACCACGGCCGCTTGGTCAGCCTCGACCTCGGCGCCCTGTGCGAGGTCTCGGTCGACCGCCGCGCGCTGACCGCGACCCTCGGCGCGGGATTGCGCGGGCCCGAGGCGGAGGCGGCGCTCAAAGCTCAGGGCTTGACCCTCGGCCACTTCCCGCAATCCTTCGAGTACGCGACCGTCGGCGGCTTCGCCGCGACCCGCTCGGCCGGCCAGGCCTCGAGCGGCTACGGCCGCTTCGACGCGCTGGTCAACTCGGTGCGGCTGCTGACCCCCGCGGGGGAGATCTCGACCCTGGCGACCCCGCACACCGCCGCCGGCCCCGCCCTGCGCGAGCTGGTGATCGGCTCCGAGGGCGTTCTCGGCGTGATCCCCGACGTCACCGTGCGGGTGCGGCCGGCGCCGGCGGTGCGCCGCTACGAGGCCTGGATCGCCGAGAGCTTCGACGCCGGGGCGGAGATCGTCCGCAGTCTGGCCCAGGGCCCGGACCTGCCGACCATCGTTCGCGTCTCCGACGAGGAGGAGACCGAGGGGACGCTGGCGCTGAACGGCCCGCGCGGGCTCAGCGGCCGCCTCTTCGACGGCTACCTGGGCCTGCGCAGGCGGCGCGGCGGCGCCCTGGTGATCGTCGGCTACGAGGGCGACGAGGAGTCGGTGGCGCGAAGCCGGGCGCTGACCGTCCGGGCCCTGCGCGACGGCGGGGCCGCCTACCTCGGCCAAGCGGCCGGCGAGGCCTGGGAGCACGGCCGCTACCAGGGCCCCTACCTGCGCGACACGCTGATGGAGATGGGGGCGATGGTCGAGACCCTGGAGACCTCGCACACCTGGAGCCGCTTCGGCGAGCTGCACGAGGCGGTCGGGACGGCGATCCGCAACTCGCTCGCCGCCCAGGGGACTCCGGGGCTGGTCTTCTGCCACCTCTCGCACGCCTACGCCGACGGTGCCTCGCTCTACTTCACCTTCATCTCCCGCGCCCGCCGCGGCGCCGAGCTGGAGCAGTGGGCCGAGGTGAAGCGCGTCGCCTGCGAGGCGATCGTCGCCCACGGCGGCACGATCACCCACCACCACGCCGTCGGCCGCGACCACGCCCCCTACATGGAGGCCGAGGTGGGGGCGACGGGTCTCGACGTGCTGCAGGCGGTGAAGGAAGAGCTGGACCCGCTCGACATCATGAACCCGGAGAAGCTAATTCCCGACGCCTAGCTATTCGGCTTCTTTGCGGTTCGCCGCACCGACGATCGGGCCGGTGACTTCGCCGTTGAGGACTTCGTCGCCGGTGTATTCGGGGGCGTCCTTTTCTTTCGTCGCCTTCGCCAGCGAGGCTTTCAGCTCGGTTTCGTCGGTGCGGGTGATCGCGATCTCGCGGAAGGTTTCGTTGGCCAGGTAGGCGAGAACTTCGACCGGGACCGTGACCTGGGCGCCGATGCGGCCGTCCTCGCCGACTTCGGTCGAGGCGAGGGGAAGCATTTTCTGCGGCGAGGCGGCGAGCCAGATCGTGTAGCCCTCACCTTCCTCGGCCGGCTCGAGCCCTTCCGCGGCGACCTGCAGCGCCAGGCTCTTTTTCACCCGGCCGAAGATCGCCACCCCGACCGCATCGCTGCCGTCGACCGCCTGCAGCGAGGCCTTGGTGACCTCTTTGCCCCCGCCTTCGGAAGCTTTTTCCAGCGCCGCCACGGTTTCCCCGCTGGGCGCGTCGGGCGAGCTGGCCGTGGTCGAGTCGCCACCGCTATCGGTGCCGTCGCCCCCGACGAGGATGAAGACGACGAAGAGGACGACAGCAGCAGCCCCAGCCAGCAGGGCCCACAACCCCCGACCCTCCAGCAGCTTCAAGCGATGAGCCTCTTCCTTGACGGAATGGTGCTCGCGTTTCGGAATCGGTTTCGGCTCAGGTGAAGCGACCGGCGGGGAGTCGCTTCCGCCCCCTCCGCCAGGCTCCGGAACAGCCGGCGCCGGGATCCCTTCGCCTTCGAGCTGCGCAGCAGCTGCCTTCGCCCGCGAGTGGACCTCGTCGACGCTCACTCCAAGCAGAGCGGAAAGATCGTCATAGCCCTGCGCCCCCCGCTGGGAGAGCAACCGCAGGATCGCCTTCTGGTCGTCGGACAGCGCCACGAGTTGGGAAGCCTATTAGGGTGCGATGCCGTGAACGACGACGCTTCGGTTAAGCCTTCCCATTTCGACGAGCTGATCGGAACCGAGTGGCTCAGCGACGACCCGGACGACGCTCGCGCCCGGGTCGAGCTCCGGGACGAGCTGCGCCAGCCGGTCGGGTTGATGCACGGCGGCGTGATGTCGACCCTGGTCGAGAGCGTCTGCTCGCGGGCGACCTTCGGCGCCGTCTATGACGACGGGATGGCGGCGATGGGACAGTCGATCTCCGTCAGCTTCATCCGCCCGATCACCGCGGGGGCGGCCGAAGTCCGCGCCAAGGCCCGCCACCGGGGCCGCACCACCTGGCTCTGGCAGGCCGAAGTCCTCGACGACGAGGGCAGGACCTGCGCCCTGGCCCAGATGACCATTGCGGTTCGCCCGCGACCGAGCTAGAACTCAACCGCCAAATCGATTGGTTATCGGTAGGCGCCGATCCTTGCCGAAGGCCTTCGGCGTGATCCGGATTCCCGGCGCCGCCTGGCGGCGCTTGTACTCGGAGCGGTCGACCATGCGGATCACCTCGTCGACGGTCTCGGCCGGCACTCCCGTCGCGATGACTTCCTCGCGCCCCTCGTCGCGCTCGACGTAGGCCGCGAGGATGCTGTCGAGCACCTCGTAGGGAGGCAGCGAGTCCTCGTCGCGCTGGTCGGGGCGCAGCTCGGCCGAGGGCGCCCGCTCGATCACGCTGGCCGGGACCAGCTCGCGGCCGGCGCGCTCGTTCCGCCGCCGCACCAGGTCGTAGACGAGCTGCTTGGGCACGTCCTTGATCACCGCGAAGCCGCCGGCCATGTCGCCGTAGAGGGTCGCGTAGCCGACCGACATCTCGCTCTTGTTGCCGGTGGTGAGGACCAGCCAGCCGTGGCGGTTGGAGAGGGCCATCATCAGGTTGCCGCGGATCCGCGCCTGCACGTTCTCCGCGGTCAGGTCGGGCTCGGAGGGTTTGGTCGGGTCGCGCGGCACCGCCTCGCCCGGCTCGTCGAGGTAGCCGCGCAGCGCCTCCTCGTAGCTGGCCATCATCGGCGCGATCTCGACCTCGAACAGCTCGCAGCCGAGGTTGGCGGCGATCTCGCGGGCGTCCTGCTGGGTCTCGGGGCTGGAGTGGGGGGAGGGCATGACGACGCAGGTCAGCCGCTCGGGCCCGACCGCGTCGGCGGCGACCATCGCCACCAGGGCCGAGTCGATCCCGCCCGAGAGCGCCAGGCCGACGTGCTGGAAGCCGTTCTTGCGGACGTAGTCGCGCAGGCCGAGGGTCAGCGCCCCGTAGACCTCGTCGAGGTCCGCGAGCGGGTCGGCCAGCGGCCCCGGCTCGCCGTCCGGGACCTCGCAGACCAGCAGCTCCTCCTCGAACTGGGCGCCGCGGGCGACCACCGACCCGTCGGGCGCGGTGAGCAGGCTCTGACCGTCGAAGACCAGCTCGTCCTGGCCGCCGACCAGGTTGCAGAAGGCGAAGTAGGCGCCGTAGGCGCGCGAGCGCTCGGCGAACATCGCTTCCCGCTCCTGGCCCTTGCCGCGGTGGTAGGGAGAGCCGGAGGGGTTGGCGATCAGCTGGGCGCCGTCCCTAACCTCGGTCTCCGCCGGCGGGCCGGGCAGCCAGACGTCCTCGCAGATCGTCAACCCGACCGTCAGGCCGCCGACCTCGATCGTCATCGGGCCCTCGCCGGGGACGAAGTAGCGCTGCTCGTCGAAGACGGCGTAGTTGGGCAGGCGGTTCTTGCGATAGACCGCTTGGACCCGCCCGTCGGCAAGGACCGCGGTCGAGTTGTAGGCGTGGCGGGGGTCGACCTGGTCGGCGACCGGCTCGGCGAAGCCGACCAGCGCCGTTATTCCCTGCGCGGCGGCGGCGAGCTCCTCGATCGCCCGCTGGTTGGCGCGGAGGAAGTGACGCTTCAGGTAGAGGTCCTCGGCCGGGTAGCCGGGAATGCAGAGCTCGGGGAAGATCACCAGCTCGGCGCCCTCGTCGCGGGCGCGGCCGATCCACTCGGCGACCTTGGCGGCGTTGCCGGATACGTCGCCGACGGTGGGGTTGATCTGGGCGAGTGCCAGGCGCATCGGAGAAGTATCTCCATACGCCCTGCACGGAGGTACTTTCGGTCGCCGTTAGGGTTTCCCAGGCATGCGGAACCGCCGGAGTCAACTGGTCGGGATTTCGGCGGCGCTGCTCCTGGCGATCGCCGCAGCCGCCCCCACCTGGGCGTCCTCCTCGCCGATGGGACGAAAACCGGTCAGTCCAACCGCGTTTCGTCCCGTCGGCGAAGCGGAACTGGCCTCCGACGCGCAGAAGCCGTTCCTGGCGCCCCGCTGGCGGCCGACCGACACCGACGATCCCAACCGCAACGCCTACTCGGTGCCGGAGGCGCCGCGCTCGCCCGCCTGCAGCCGGCACTTCTGCGTCCACTGGGTCGAGGAGGGGCTCGACGCTCCCAACCTCGGCGACCGAAGCAGCGACGGCATCCCGGACTTCGTCGACCGGGTCCTGCGGGTCGCCGAACGCGTCCACCGGGTCGAGAACGGGAGGCTCGGTTGGCGCGAGCCGCGCAGCGACGGCCGTCAGGGCGGGCGCAACGGCAAGACCGACGTCTACCTCTCCCAGATCGGCGGCGAACTGTTCGGCTACGCGGCGCCGGACCGCGGCCAGGCGACCAAGGAGCACCGGATCCCGCGCCGGCTGCACGGCTACCTGGTCCTCGACAACGACTACAGCGCCTTCGAGTTCCCCGGCACCAAGCCGCTCGAGGACCTGCAGGTGACCTTCGCCCACGAGTACAACCACATCCTCCAGTTCGGCTACGACGCCTACCAGGACCCCTGGTTCGCCGAGGCCAGCGCGACCTGGATGGAGGACCAGGTCTACAACGGGATCAACGACTACCTGCGTTACGTGCGCCGCTGGGTGAAGCTCTACGAAACCCCGCTGACCGCCAACTCGATCAAGGAGTACGGCAGCGCGGTCTGGAACCAGTGGCTGGCGCGGCGCTACGGCCCGGAGGTGATCCGCAAGGCCTGGGCCGGGTCGATCGACGCCAGGCCCGGCGGCTTCTCGGTCGCCAGCTACGAACGGGCGCTGCGCTCGAGCGGGCCCTCGGACCTGAGCCGGGACTTCGCCCGCTTCGCGACCGCGGTGGCGGAGTGGCGGACCGGACGCGGGTTCCGCGAGAGCCGCCTGTATCCCGACGCGCCGCGCCAGGGCCATCTGCCGCTCGACGGCACCCACCTGACCCGGATGCTCAACCACACCACCTTCCAGTTGCTGCGGGTGCGACCCCGGGACGGGCGGGCGGTCGAGCTGCGGCTGCAGGCGCCACGCGGGACCGCGGCCGGCCTGGCGCTGGTCGGCCGCCGCGGCAGCGAGCGCCACGGGCACTCGGTCATGCGGCTCGGCTACGCGCGCGGGGGTGGGCTGCTGAGCGTGCGGTTGCCGCGCCCGGGCCGCTTCAAGCGCATCACCGCCGTGATCGTCAACGCCGACGCCCGCGCCCGCGGCTTCGACGTCGGCCTGCTCGACTGGAGCTACCTGACCGACGGCCTGCCGTTCGAAGTCAGCGGCCGGTTGCTGCGGTAGAGGTTCCAGATCGTCCGATGAGGCGATCGGAGTTCAGACCGCTTCGAGAGGGTGCTGCTGAACCCTGAATAGCTGCAATAGCAGTGCAAATTTGGCACTTTTTAAGGGCGCATCGCCAGCGAACCGTCGCTAATTGCAGGAATCGTCCTCAGCAAAGGCCGTTGGTGGCTCTACGGTTTGAAAGAGAGAGACCCGGCACCCCGTTCCGTAATCGGGAACCGGGCCCTCTCGACAGAGGGGTCGAGCTGCGTACGAGCTCGGCCCTTCGCTCGTCGAAGAGACTAACTGCCGAAGGCCGCAGCGTGAAGCTTGGGTTGGGTTTTCCCGCTCGTTGCGCCCGCGAGTAACGCTTGCCCGTCGTGAAGCCTAGGACTGCGCCTCTGCCGCTACCGGGCCGGCGCCGTTGCTCGACGCCGCGGCGGCCTTTTTCTTCTTCTTTGCCTTCGGCTTCTTCTTGGCCGGGGCGGTCGCGATGACCTCCTCGGTCGCCGCCTCGAGGTCAAGGGCGAAACTGTCGAGGTCCGCCATCGCGTCGTAGTCGCCGATCAGGCCGAAGTTGACCTGGCCGTTGTAGGACATGATCCCGACGCAGAGCGCCTGGCGCCGCGCCAGCGGCACCATCGGGAAGATCGACTCCATCTTGCGACCGAGCACGTAGAGCGGGAACTGCGGCCCGGGAACGTTGGTGACGACGAGGTTGAAGAAGCGCTGCGCCGGCTGCAGGCGGGCGGCCTGGGAGGCGATCGTCGAGGGGGCGAAGTCGGTCAGTTTGGTCAGGATCTCGGCCCCGACCGCCTGGCCGGAGGACTTCAGGTCGCCCATCTCGGCGGACATCAGGCCCAGCCGCTCCACCGGGTCCTCGCACCAGACCGGCAGCGGCGCCATCATCGCCGAGATCCGGTTGCCGAGGGCGCCGTGCTCCTCGTCGGCGCGGACGCTGACCGGGACCATCGCCCGCAGCTCCAGGCCGGCGGTGTCGTGGCCGCGGGCGCGCAGGTACTTGCCGATGCCGCCGGCGACGATCGAGAGGATCACGTCGTTGACGGTGCCGCCGTGGGCGTCCTTGACCCGCTTCAGGTCGCCGAGGTCGGTCTGGACCATCTGCAGGCGGCGGTGCGGGCCGATCTCGACGTTGAAGACGGTGTCGGGGGCGGCCATCCCGGCGCTGACCATCTTCGAGGTCGCGCTGATCCCCTTCAGCACCTGGCGGGGGCCGCGCAGCGCCGCGCGGAAGCCGCGGTAGATCTCCGGCGGGCTGGTCAGCCGCTCGCGCCAGGCCTGGCTCAGCAGCTGCACGTTGCTCGGCTCGGGGCTGGCGAGCCAGGGCGGCGCCTTGTCGGGCGTGCCGGCGGGCTCGGGGTCGAGATCGAAGAGGACGGTGGTGATGTCGACGCCGGAGACGCCGTCGACCAGCGCATGGTGGCTCTTGCCGATGATCGCGAAGCGGTCGCCGGTAAGCCCCTCGATCAGCCACAGCTCCCAGAGGGGCTTCGAGCGGTCGAGCTGCTGGGAGAAGATCCGCGCGGCGAGGTTGCGCAATTGCTCGTCGGAGCCGGGCGCCGGCAGCGCGGTCTGGCGCACGTGGTAGTCGAGGTTGAGGTGCGGGTCGTCGACCCAGACCGGGCGGCCCTGGTCGAACGGCACGAAGCGCAGCTTCTGACGGAAGCGGGGGACCAGGTGCAGGCGCGAGGCGATGTGGTCGCGGAACTCCGCGTGGGTCGGCGCCTCGCCCTGGAAGATGCTGACCGAGGCGACGTGCATGTGGGCGCCGGAGCGCTCCAGGTGGAGGAAGGACGTGTCGAGGCCGCTGAGTCGGTCTTGTTTGCTCACCGTCCCATGTTCGCACACATGTCCAGGTCTGATGTGAACGCTCGGCCGCGCTGCAAAGCCAAGTTTGGCAGTGACGTTGCAGTCCCGGAATGTGTGCGTCCGCTCACATTTGCGCATCGGAGGGCGCCCTAGCGTGTTCTCTCCGAAACGACCTGCCGAGTCCCCTCGCCCCTGGGCGCAGGGTCAGCGAAGTCCGCTAGGCAGCAGAAAGCGAGCTGAACACAGATGCGAAAACTCCTGCCCGCGATGGCGGCTGCCATTGCGCTGACGACCGGCCTGGCACCGGCGGCGGGGCAGACCGAGCGCAAGACGCAGCAGCAGCGATCGCGCTCCCACGTCTCCCTGCATCTCTCCACCCACTCGGTGCTGGTGGGGGAGGGCCTGGCGGTGCGCGGCAAGGTGCGGCCGAGCGGCCGGCACCGGGTCAAGCTGGTCTTCCGCGGCGCCTCCCGCGGCGCCCGCAGCGTGACCACCAAGGCAAATGGGACCTTCGCCCTGCGCTGGGCGCCGGGGCGGACCGGCAGCTACGCGGTCCGCGCCTATGGGGTGCACGACCGTCGCGTCCGCGCCTCCAGCAGCGCCGCCCGCAAGCTGACCAGCTACCGGCTGGCCGGCGCCTCCTACTACGGCCCTGGCCTCTACGGCAACGGCGTCGCCTGCGGCGGCACCCTGTTGCCGCACACGATCGGCGTCGCTCACAAGACGCTGCCGTGCGGGACCAGGGTCAAGTTGCGCTACCACGGCCGCACGGTGACCGCGCCGGTGATCGACCGCGGCCCCTACGTGGCGGGACGCGACTACGACCTGACCGAGGCGGTCAAGGAGCGCCTCGGGTTCCCGGGCGTAGGGACCGTTCTCGCCAGCCGCTGAGCGTCAGGAAGCAAGGCCGAGCTGGAGCTGGCCGGGTGTCTGCTCCGGCTTGGCCGCCTCCTTCTCACCGACAAAGGAGGCGACGCGGACGCCGAGCAGCCGCACCGGGCGCTGCGGGTCGTAGGCACGCAGCAGCTCGAGCGCGATCGGGCCGACGACCGCCGGGTCGTCGGTCGGCTCGGGCAGGGTGTGGGAGCGGGTGACGTTGGTCCAGTCGTCGAGCCGGACCTTGATCCCGATCGTCCGCCCCCGCAGCTCGCGTTTGCGCAGGCGCCGGCAGAGCTCCTCCGAGAGCTCTGCCAGGTGCCGCTCCAGCTCGTGGCGCTGGTTGACGTCATGGTCGAAGGTGATCTCGGTCGACTGGGATTTGGTCTCGTGTTCGGGGGTGATCGGGGTCTCGTCGAGCAGCCGGCTGCGGGTGTGCAGCCAGGCGCCCGAACGGGGGCCGAAGCGGTCTTCCAGCGCCGGCCGCTCCCAGGTGCGCAGGTCCGAGAGCGTGCGAATCCCCATCTGCTCCAGCCGGGCGACGGTCTTCGGCCCGATCCCGGGGATCAGACCGGGGGAGTGGTCGGCAAAACGCTCCAGGGCCTGCTCGCGCGAGAGCACGACGAGGCCAGCCGGCTTGCCCAGCTCGCTGGTGATCTTGGCCAGCATCCGGCTCTCGGAGATCCCGACCGAGCAGGTCAGCTGCGTCTCGGCCCGGATCGTCGCCACGACCCGCCGCATCGTCGCCTTGGGAGAGAAGAGCCCGGTCAGGTCCAGATAGGCCTCATCCAGCCCAACGACCTCGACCACCTCCACATTCCGCCGCAGCACGTCCATCACCTGCCCCGAAGCCTCCCGATAAGCGGGAAAGTCCGGCCTGAGAAACACGGCGTCAGGCAACCGCCGCCGAGCCACTGCCGCGGGCATGGCCGAATGGATCCCAGCCAGCTTCCGAGCCTCATAGCTGGCAGTGGTAACCACCGCCCGAGGCCCCGACCCGCAAACCACGACCGGTTTCCCCCGCAGCTCCGGCCGCCGCCGCAACTCCACCGACGCGTAGAAAGCGTCCATGTCGAGGTGCGCGATCGTCCGCTCGAAGCTCACCCGTCGATGTTAGGAAGGGCCCGGGACGGGACCCATAGAGATCGGGCTTAAACTGCAGCCGTGGCTTCCCCGGAGGCGAAGAACCTCGAGGCGATCTCGCAGGCGATCGACCAGCACAACTCCAATTGCCCCTTCCCGGCGGCGGAGGTGCGGATGAACCCGTTTGAGGTCGAGCGGCTGGGTTGGGACACGATTCGGGGGTTGCCGGTGGTGCCGGACGGGGCGATTGGGACCGGGCGGTTCCGGATCGTCTGCTCTCGCGACATGGAGGACGACGGCCTCGAGGTCGTCGAGGCAGTCGGCAAAGAGCTGGAGACGGTCGCTCCGACTCGCAACTGAGTCGCGAGTCCGCGAAAACCCTTGTAGAGCAAGGATTTCTGCGGACTCGGTGAGCTAGACCTCGTTAAAGAAGTCGAGGCCCAGACTTTCCATCCAGTTGATGACCTCGGTGTTGAGCTGGGAGAGCTCGCCGGTCCAGATCAGGACTCCCATCGCGATCAGAATCAGGCCGCCGATCGCGACTATCGCCTGGTAGTGGCGCTTGACAACCGCGAACGCGGTGGTCATCTGCGAGAAGGCGACGGCGGTGAGGAGGAAGGGGATCGCCAGGCCAGCCGAGTAGACGGCCAGGAGGACCGCCCCGTGGCCGGCTGAGCCGGAGAGCGAGGCCGCGCCGAGGATCGCGCCCAGGGTCGGGCCGATGCACGGGGTCCAGGCGATCGCGAACGCCGCGCCGGCGACGATCGGCCCGCCTTTGCCCGCCCGGTCGAGAAGGGCGTTCACGTGCCACTCCTGGTTCAGCCTAGTGATGAAGAGGGAGCTGACGAAGAGCACTCCCATGGCGATGATCAGCGCGGCGGCGATCTTTTCCAACAGCTCCTTGTGGTCCTGGAGCAGCGACCCCAGCCCGGTCGCGGTCAGCCCGAGGAGGATGAAGATCGCCGAGAAGCTGGCGACGAAAAGAAGGCTCGGCCCCAGCACCCGGCGCCAACCGGCGCTCTCCAGCTCGTTCGCCGAGACGCCGGAGACCGCCGAGAGGTAGCCCGGCACCAGCGGCAGCACGCAGGGGGAGAGGAAGGAGACGACGCCGGCTGCGAGCGCGGCGAGAATCCCCACTCCCGCGGCGGGATCGGTGCTGACCTCGGCGAAGACCACGGGGCTCAGGTTACCCTCACGCGGGTGCCGTCCCGACGCTCGTCCCAGCCGCTCTTCAACACCGCCGGGACCGCCCGCAGCCTGCGCGCCTCGCCGCTCTTCGCGATCGGTCCCGCGCAGCCCGGGCCGGCGATCCGGCGCGGCTTCCTGCTCTCGGTCCCGATCGGCCTGACGCTGATCTTCGAGCTCGGCCTCGACACCGAGAGCGCCGGGGCGATCGCCACCGCCGCCCTGATCAATGGCTTCCCGGGGATGGACGCTCCGGCCCGTCCCCGCGCCGCCTGGCAGGCCGCGGGCGCGCCGCTGATCGGGATCGCCGCCGCGCTCGGCATCCTCAGTAGCCAGACCGGGCCGACCGCGGTCCTCGCCCTCGGCCTGCTCGGCGCTCTCGCCGGCTTCTGCTTCAGCGTCTCGCTGCGACTGGCGATCCTCGGCCTCTCGGTGACGCTGGGGATGCTGCTCGCCGCCCTGCGCGCGAACCTGACCCTCGAGTCGCAGAGCGCTCGCCACGCGATCCGCTTTGGCGCCGCGCTGGCGGCCGGCGTCGCCGCCTACTGGCTGCTCGGGATGGACGACCACGGCTACTGGATCCCGCTGACGATCCTCTTCGTGATGCGCCCCGAACGCGGCGAGACCGATCACCGCCTGATCCTGCGCGCGGTCGGCACCGTCGTCGGCCTGATCCTCGCCACCGCGATCGCCGAGGTCTTCGATGGCAGCGAGCTGGTGATCGGCGCGGTGCTGACCGTCGCCGCGGCCTTCAGCTTCGGCCTGCTGACCGTCCAGTACGCCCTCTTCACCGCCGCGATCACGACCTACGTGGTGGTGATCAGCACCACGCTCGGCGAGCCCGCCTTCCGCGCCGTCGACGAGCGCGCCACCGGCACCGTGCTGGGCATCCTGATCGCCTTTTTGGCTTGGCGGCTTTGGCCAAACCCGGCCGGCACGGTAGATTTGGCCAGTCAGCCAAACATGGGAGGAGCAGGCAGTTGAGCAACCGCACGTTCGTCATCGGGGTCGGAATGACCAAGTTCGAGAAGCCGGGCACCAAGGACGGCGACTACCCGGACTGGGCCAAGGAGGCGGGGGAGAAGGCGCTCGCCGACGCCGGCATCCCTTATGAGGACGTCGAGCAGGCATACGCCGGCTACTGCTACGGCGACTCGACCTACGGCCAGCGCGCGCTCTACCAGCTCGGCTTGACCGGAATCCCGGTCGTCAACGTCAACAACAACTGCTCGACCGGCTCTTCGGCGCTGTTCCTGGCGCGGCAGGCGGTCAAGGGCGGGATCGCCGACTGCGCCCTGGCGCTGGGCTTCGAGAAGATGGAGCCGGGCAGCCTGGGGGTGAAGTACACCGACCGCACCAACGCGCTCGACAAGCACGCGATGCGGATGTTCGAGATCCGCGACCCGGAGGCCTCGCCGCCGGCCCCGCAGATGTTCGGCAACGCCGGCCGCGACCACATGCAGAAGTACGGCTCCAACCCCGACCACTACGCCTGGATCGGCTGGAAGAACCACAAGCACTCGGTCAACAACCCCTACGCCCAGTTCCAGGACGAGTACTCGCTGGAGGACATCAAGGCGGCGAAGATGATCCACGACCCGCTGACCAAGCTGCAGTGCTCGCCGACCTCCGACGGCTCGGCCTGTGCGATCGTCGCCTCGGAGGCCTACGTCGACGAGCACGGGCTCTGGGAGCAGGCGGTCGAGATCGCCGGCCAGTCGATGGTCACCGACCTCAGCTCGACCTTCGACGAGGCCGCTGACTGCATGACGATCGTCGGCTCCGACATGTCGAAGACCGCGGCCGACGCCGCCTACGCGGAAGCCGGAGTCGCGGCCGGGGAAGTCGACGTCTGCGAGCTGCACGACTGCTTCAGCGCCAACGAGCTGATCACCTATGAAGCGCTCGGGTTCGCCGCCGAGGGCGAGGCGCACAAGCTGGTCGAGGCGGAAGCCACCACCTACGGCGGCGACGGCCCGGTCGTCAACCCCTCGGGCGGATTGATCTCCAAGGGTCACCCGCTGGGGGCGACCGGCCTGGCCCAGTGCTCGGAGCTGACCTGGCAGTTGCGAGGCGACGCGGACAAGCGCCAGGTCGACGGGGCGAAGGTCGCCCTCCAGCACAACATCGGCCTCGGCGGAGCCGCCGTGGTCACGGTCTACAAACCGGCGGCCTGAGAGGTCGCCTCACGGGGTAGGAGGAGCACGATGGCGAAGGAGCGGCGTTCACTCAGCGGCAAGGTCGTGGCGATCACCGGCGGCGCGCGGGGGATCGGCAAGGCGACGGCGACTGCGCTGGTGCGCAAAGGTTGCCGGGTCGCGATCGGCGACCTCGAGCTCGAGCTGGCGGAGAAGACCGCCGGCGAGCTGGGCGGCAGCACCGTCGCGCTGCCGCTCGACGTCACCGACCGCTCCTCCTTCGAGCACTTCCTCGACGAGGCCGAAAGGCAGCTGGGCCCGATCGACGCGGTGATCAACAACGCCGGGATCATGCCGGTGACCCCGTTCGAGGACGAGAGCCCCGAGTCGGTCCGCCGTCAGATCGACATCAACCTCGTCGGCGTCATCACCGGCACCCAGTTGGCGATCAAGCGGCTGCGGCCGCGCTACAGCGGCTACATCGTCAACATCGCCTCGCAGGCGGGCAAATCGGGCCTGCCGGGGATCGCCACCTACTCCGGGACCAAGCACGCGGTGGTGGGAATCAGCGAGGCGGTTCGGGCGGAGCTGCGCGACAGCGGCGTCGAGGTCCTCTGCGTGATGCCGACCGTGGTCAACACCGAGCTGACCAGCGGCGTCGGCCAGAAATGGGTCAAACCGGTCGAGGCCGAGGACGTGGCCAACGAGATCGTCGACGCGATGGAAGTGCCGCGCTTCGACGTCTTCGTCCCGCGCGCGAACGGCGTCCTCTACAAGGTCCTGGCGCCGCTGCCGCGCAGCTGGCGCGAGGCGCTGGGCCGGGCGATGAAGGTCGACAAGCTGATGACCGAGGTCGACCACGGCGCCCGCCAGGCCTATGAGAACCGGGCAGCCAAGAGCGAGCCGGGCCAGGACGAGGGCGCCGAGGCGCCCGCGCCCCAGCGCGACGCGGCTTAATGGGCCGCCTCTACGACGCCACCTGGGGACGGGGCTTCTCGGCCCTCTACGACCGCGCCTTCGAGGCGAGCGAAGAGGCGGGGCTGCGCGAGATGCGCGGCGATCTGCTCCGGCAGGCGCGGGGGAGGGTCCTGGAGCTGGGAGCGGGTACCGGCCTGAACCTGGAGCTGTATCCCCACGAGGGCATCGACGACCTGATCCTCACCGAGCCCGATCCTCACATGGCAAAGCAGCTGCGCAAGCGCATGGCAGAAGTCTGCCCTGGGGCGGAAATGATCGAAGCCGGAGCCGAAGACCTCCCGTTCGAGGACGAGAGCTTCGACACGGTCGTGGTCACGCTCGTCCTCTGCACGGTTCCCGACCAAGAGGCGGCCCTGGCCGAGACCAGGCGCGTTCTCAAGTCCGACGGCCAGTTCCTCTTCCTGGAGCACGTCCGCTCACCGGACCAGGGTCTGGCCAGGTGGCAGGACCGCCTCGAAAAGCCCTGGCGCTTCCTCGGCGACGGCTGTCACTGCAACCGCGATACCGAGTCAGCCCTGAGGGCGGCCGGGTTCGAGCTCAGCGACGTCGAGCATCCCGAACTGCCAAAGGCCCCGCCGATCGTCAGGCCGATGGCGAGGGGAACCGCTGCACTGCGGACCTGACTCAGACCACTAACGCACGATAATGGTGGTTATGTCAACTTGGGCCGGGAGAGACCTAGGGACGCCCTAGCCGGCCTCTTCGATCGCCTCTTCGAAGGCTCCGGTGCTGCCGGGCGTGCCGAGGGTTTCCAGCCCCTTCGTGCCCGGTCCCTCGATCGCGAACGATGGCGTGCCGCTGAAGCCGAGCTGCTGGGCTTCCTGGCTGGTTTCTTCGACTTCTACCCGCATCAGCTTGCGGTCTTCGTTCCATTTCGCCATGTCTTCGACCCCTGCGGCCTTGGCGATCGCTTCGACGAAGGCGTCGTCGGCGTAGCCGGAGCCCTCGATGCCCTGGTTCTTGTAGAAGAGCTCGACGAAGTACCAGCCGCGCCCCTGGGCGCCGGCGGCGAGCGCCGCGGCGCCGGCGTCGACGGACTCCGGGCCGATGATCGTGAAGTTGCGGAAGTCGATCTTCGCCTCGCCATTCTTGACCTGGTTTTCGATAATCGGCGGCAGGATTTCCTCGGCAAAGCCCTTACAGACCGGGCACTGCAGGTCGCCGAACTCGACCAGTTCGACCGGCGCTTTCGGATCGCCCAGCACCATCTCGTTCTGCGGGATGCCCTGCAGAGCGCTCGAGACCTCCGCCGCGCCCTCGATGTTCTCGGCGTCGCCCCCGTCGCTGCCTGAGTTGACCACGATCAAGGCGACGACGACCACGATCGCGAGGAAGACGGCCCCGGCGGCAAACTGCATCAGCTTGGTGCGCCGGTCGGTCTCGTTCACCGCGCCGCCTCCAATTCGTTGCCCCCATAGGCGATCAGGCGCGTCGCGCTGATCAGGAAGAGAATCGTCATCAGCACGGCGCTGGCGACGCACCACTGGCAGATCGCTTCGATCTTGAAGAGCTCGACGTAGGTGAGAAAGATGCTGTATCCGAACCCGCCCAGGGAGACGGCGAAGGCGCCGAAGCGCGCCAGGTCGTTGGCGAAGAACGCGGTCGCCAGCAGCAGCAGGTAGCCGACCACGCCGAAGACCGCGATGTTGACCCCGGCGACGTGCGAGTAGGAGCTTTCGGCAACGGTCTTGCAGCCGCTGCCGCCGGCGAGGCAGACCGGCGAGCCGCCGCCGGACTCGGCGATCGCGATGTAGGTGGCGACGCCGACCCCCAGGGCGGCGACGAAGGCCGTCGCGCGGCGCAGGGTGTCCTCGCTGGGGTAGCTCACGGCGCGGAAGATAAGGCTTCGGCGTAAAACGCGGCTAAGGCGCGCGAGAGCTTGCCGCCCTGCCAGGCCAGCGGCGACTCGCCCGGCTCCTCGCCGATCAGTCGCCCCTGCGGCAGCGCCTCGGCATAGGCGGCCGCGACCTCGTACGGGTGGCCGGGGTCGGCGTCGTCGTTGCTGGCGACGACGAGCGCCGGCAGGTCGAGCCGGCGCAGCTCGTCGAGGGACTCGAAGGGACGCGACCGCGGCACCTCGCGCAGCGCCTCGACGAGGGCATCGGGGTGCTCCTGCGCCAGCAGCCGCTCCCGGGTGAAGCGGAGGATCGAATCTCGCCAGCGGGCATCGAACCCCTGCCGCCGGTCGAGATAGGCGAGGAAGCCGTCGATGCCATCCGCCTCCAGCGCCGCCGCCAAGCCGTCCCAGTAGTCCAGCGACTCGGGCTCGACCGTGCCGAGGTAAGTCGGCCCGATCACGACCAGGCCGGCCAGCCGCTCGGGATGCCGCAGCGCGTAGCCGACGGCCGTGTGGGCGCCCATCGAGTGGCCGCCCAGCAGGAATCGCCCCTCGCCCACCCGCTCGGCGACGACCCGCTCCAGGTCGTCCACCAGCCGCGGGTATCCATAACCCTCCCCCACCGGCGCGGGATCCGACTCGCCGTGACCGCGCGCGTCGTAGACGATTACCTCGTACCCGGCGCGCGGCAGCGCCTTGGATCCGTGCAGGACCTGGCGCCGGGTCGCGGTGATCCCGTGACAGAGGACCACCGGCGGCCCTTCCCCCGTCGCCCCGCCCCGCAGCGCCGGGCCTGGCCCGACGGCGAACGAACGCGTTTCGAGCGGCATCAGCCGAGCGCGGCGACGGCCTGCTCGAGGTCCGCGACGGACTCGTACTGGGCGCCGGTGCGCGAGACGCTGCGGTGGCGGACGACCCCCTCGCCGTCGATCACGAAGATCGCCCGCTGCACGTAGCGACCGCCGGGGGCGTCCTTCAGCTCGGTGAACCGCGCCAGCGGCCCGATCCAGCCGGTGACGCCGTAGCTCTTGGCGACCACCAGTTCCTCGTCGGCGAGCAGCGGCACGTTCAGTTCCTGCTCTTTGATCCAGTGCTCGTGCGAGTCGACCGACTGGGGCGAGATCCCGAGCACCTCGGCGTCGAGCTCGTCCAAACGGTCGCCTTCGTCGCGGTAGGCGCAGAACTGCTTGGTGCAGACGGTGGTCGCGTCCCCCGGGTAGAAGGCGAGGATCAGGTTGCGCCCGCGGTAGTCGGCCAGCCGGTAGGTCTTGCCGCCCGTCCCGGGTAGAGCGAAATCAGGTGCGGTGTCGCCGACGTCGACCTTGGCCACGGGAGCGAGCTTACCCGCGAGGGGACCTCGGGGAGCCGCCTCAGCCCTGCTCGAGCGTGGCTTCTTCGATCAGGACGGTCTGTTTCGGGGTTTCTTCCGGCGTGCCGAGGGCCTCGATCTTTTCGACCACGTCGTAGCCCTCGCTGACCTTCCCGACCAACGCGTATTCCGGCGGCAGCCCGGCGTCGGGGGCGGTGACGACGTAGAACTGGCTACTGGAGCGGCCGGGCGGGTCGGCCGAGCTCTTCGCCATCGCCACCACGCCCTTGGTGTAGGCGAGGTTCGGCGGCGGTTCCTCGTCCACCGTGTAGCCGGCACCGCCCGTCCCGGTCCCTTCCGGATCGCCGCCCTGGATCACGAAGCCCGGGGCGACGCGGTGGAAGGTGAGGTCGTCGTAGAAGCCTTCCTCGGCGAGGAAGGCGAAGGAGTTGGCGGTTTTGGGGGCGCGCGTGGTGTCCAGTTCGATCTCGAAGGTGCCGCAGCTGGTCTTCATCACCACGGTCGCCGCTTCGCCCTTCTTCAGCACCTGATCCGGGGCCTTGAAGCTGACGTCCTTCGGTTCCGGCGCTTCAACCTGCTTGCAGCCGCCGGCGCCCGATTCATCGTCCGTGGACGAGGACGTCGTCGTCCCGTCGTCGTCCGAGTCGCCGCCGCTCTGGCCGATCAGCACCGCGCCGATGACGACGGCGGCAACCACGGCGAAGACGACGAGGACGATCCAGCGGCGATCCTGATTCTGCTCCTCCACGGGCGAGAACCCTAATGGAGCCGGCGGAGGAAAACCGCCGGGACGGCGCGCCGGGACCTACGATCCACTGGTGCCCTCCTCCCCCCTGCTCACCCCGCTCGCCGCGGCCGTTCTGCACGTCGGCGACCCGGAGCGGATCCTCCAGGTCGAGTGCGGGGACGGCGAGGGGGCGATGTTCCTCGCCCGCGAGTTCCCCAGCGCCCGGGTCCGCGGGGCCGACCGCTCGGCCGCGGCGATCCGCGCCGCCCGCTCGAGGGTCGGCCTCGACCCCGAGGGCCGCGTCGCCTTCAAGCAGGGCGGCCCGCGGTCGCTCCCCTTCCCGGACGACCACTTCGACCTCGTCGCCGTCCTCGACGCCCGCCCGGCCCCCCGCGAGACGCTGCGGGTGCTGCGCCCCGGCGGCTTCCTCGCCCTCGCTGAGTCGAGCCGCTCCGACGCGCCCGCCGGCATCGGCGGTCGGCTGCTGAGGCGGCGGCTGGGCCGCCTCGGATTCGAGCCGATCTGGGCTCAGCCGGCCGGCGACGGCAGCTTCTCTGTCTTCCGCCTCGGCGGCGGAGAGCCACCGGGCCTGGCCCTCTAGGCTGCGAGCCGAATGGAGATCGCCGGGATGCCGCTGACCCTGCTCGTCAATCCCTCCTCGGCGGGGGGCAAGACCCTGAAGCTGCTGCCGCGGATCGAGGCCGCGCTCGATGCCCGTCGCGCCGTCTTCCGGGTCGAGAGGACGCGCAGCCTCGAGCACGGGGTCGAGACGGCGCTGCGCGCGGCCGAGCTCGGCGAGGTTCCAATCGTCGTCAGCGGCGACGGCCTGATCGGCGCCGTCGGCGGCGCGATGGCGGGCTCGGAGACGCCGCTGGGGCTGATCCCGGGCGGCCGCGGCAACGACCTGGCCCGGGCGCTCGGCATCCCCTCCGACCCCGAGGCAGCGGTCGAAGTCGTCCTCGCCGGCAACAGCCGCCGGATCGACGTCGGCGAGGCCAACGGCAAGCGCTTCCTCGGCATCGTCAGCGTCGGCTTCGACTCCGAATGCAATCGCCTCGCCAACGAAACCCACTTCATCCGCGGCAACCTCGTCTACGCCTACTCGATGGTCCGCACCCTGATCGGCTGGCGCTCGGCCCGCTTCACGATCGCCTTCGGCGGCGAACGCAAACGCCTGACCGGCTACTTCGTCGACGTCGCCAACAACAGCGTCTACGGCGGCGGCATGTACATCGCCCCCGAAGCGGAGATCGACGACGGGGAGTTCGACGTGGTGGCGATCACCGAGGTCGGCAAGCTGCGCTTCCTGCGGGGGCTGCGCGACGTCCTCAAGGGGGCACACATCGACAAGGACGAGGTCACCACCTTCCGCGCCTCGCGGCTCGAGCTCGACGCAAGCCGCCCGTTTCCCGTCTATGCCGACGGCGACCACCTGACCGACCTGCCGGTCTCGCTCCGGGTGCTGCCGCGCTGCCTCTCGATCCTCGTCCCGGCCGGCGACGGGGCCTGAACCGATGCCCGCGGCGGGAACGCGCGCAAAACCCCTGTTCGGCGCCAAGCTGGCGCTCTCGCGGGCGATCGGCGCCGCCAGCCGGCGCAGCGGCCGCGGCGGCGGCACGACCCTGCCCGGCCGCGTCCTGCTCCGCCTCGAGCCGGAGGCGATCGCCCGTCTCGGCGCCGGCCTCGACCGCGGCACGACGATCGTCAGCGCCACCAACGGCAAGACGACGACCGCGGGGATGATCGCCGGGATCCTCGCCGCCGACGGCCGCCACCCGGTCCATAACCGCGCCGGCTCGAACATGACCTGGGGGGTGGCGACGGCGCTGCTGGAGCAGCGCGGCCAGGAGGGCCTGTTCGAGGTCGACGAGGCCTGGCTGCCGCGGGTGACCGAGCAGCTCGATCCCTCGCTGATCGTGCTCGGCAACCTCTTCCGCGACCAGCTGGACCGCTACGGCGAGATGGAGGCGCTGGCCGACGAGTGGGCGAAGACGTTCGCGGCTCGCACCGGCCACACCCGCTTCGTCCTCAACGCCGACGACCCGCTGATCGCCGACCTTGGGCGGGACCCCGAGGGCTCCCACCGGGACGGCGTCCTCTACTTCGGGATCGAGGACTCCTCGCAGGCGCTGCCGGAGCTGCAGCACGCCTTCGACGCCAAGCACTGCCGTCGCTGCGGCCATCCCTACTCCTACGAGCGCGCCTTCGTCGGCCATCTCGGCCACTACTCCTGCCCCAACTGCGGAGCGGAACGCCCGGCGCCCGAGGTCGCGGCGACCAAGATCGAGCTGCGCGGGATGGACGGGTCGCGCTCGCGGGTTCGGACCCCGCAGGGCGAGATCGAGATCGACCTGCCCCTGCCCGGCCTCTACAACGTCTACAACGCCCTCGCCGCGATCGCTGCAGGCCTGCGACTCGGCGTCGCGCCGGAGCGGATCGCCGCCGCCCTCGGCGAGATGCGCGCCGCTTTCGGCCGGGTCGAGACGATCCCGGTCGAGGGAATCCCGGTCTCGATCCTGCTGATCAAGAACCCCGCCGGCGCCAACGAGGTGCTGCGGACGCTGCGGCTGGAGAGCGAGGGCGGCGGGATCGACCTCTGGATCGCGCTCAACGACCGGATCGCCGACGGCCGCGACGTCTCCTGGGTCTGGGACGCCGACTTCGAGCTGCTGTCGGGCGGGGTGCGCCGCGTCGTCTGCGCCGGGACGCGGGCGCCGGAGATGGCGCTGCGGCTGAAGTACGCCGGCTGGGACGAGGACCGGATCGAGGTCGTGCCGGAGATCGAGGCCTCGCTCGACGCCGCCGTGCGGGGGGCCGAGGGGCGCCTCTTCGCTCTCCCGACCTATACCGCCCTACTGGAGCTGCGCAAGCTGCTCGCCGACCGCGGCCTGGCCGAGGAGTTCTGGCGATGAGCGCCAGCCGGGCGACGATCTGGCACGACGTCGAGTGCGGCGCTTATGACGCCGACCTGCCGCTCTGGGAGGAGCTGGCCGAGCGCTGCGGAGGGCCGGTGCTGGAGCTCGGCTGCGGGACCGGCCGCGTCGCCCTCCACCTGGCGCGGCGCGGGCACACCGTGGTCGGGCTCGACCGCGACCCGGAGCTGATCGACGCGCTTGCCGTACGCGCTTCGGATCTTGACCCCAGCGGGGTGGGGCGAAAGTCGGATGCGCAAGGTGGTCTTTCGGTGATGGGGATCGTCGGCGATGCCCGCGACTTCGAGCTGGACGAACCGGTCTCTCTCGTCCTCGCCCCCACCCACCTGCTGCAGCTGCTGCCCGATGCCGACCAGCGCCGCGAGTCCCTGCGCTGCATCGCCGCGGCGATGCGTCCCGACGGCCTGCTCGCAGCGGCGATCATCGAGTCGATGCCGGAGGCCGATGGTGCCCCTCCCCCCCTTCCTGACGTGCGCGAGGTGGACGGCTGGGTGTACTCGAGCCTGGCGATCGAAGCGGCGGTCGCTCCCGGCGAGATCGTCGTCCGGCGGCTGCGCCAGCTGGTCTCGCCCGAGGGTTCGCTGAGCGAGGAGCCGAACGAGGTACGGATCGCGACCTTCACCGCCGAGGCGCTCGAGGCCGAGGCCGAAACCGTCGGCCTGGTCCCGGCCGGCCGCCGCGAGATCCCGCCGACCTCGATGCACGAGGGCTCCCTCGTCATCCTGCTGGAGAGGGGGGCCTGATGGAGCTCCGCGTGCTCAGCCTCTATCCCGAGCAGATGAACATCTACGCCGACCGCGGCAACATCCTCTTCCTCCAGCGCCGCTGCGAGTGGCGCGGGATCGGCTTCGTCCACGACAGCGCCGGTCCTGGCGAACCGGTTGACCCGGCCGCCCACGACCTCTTCTACGTCGGCGGCGGCCAGGACCGCGACCAGCGCGCTGTCGCCGCCGACATGGTCGCCAGCAAGCGCGAGGCGCTCGCCGCGGCGGCCGACGACGGCGCCGTGCTGCTGGCGGTCTGCGGCGGCTACCAGCTGCTCGGCCACAGCTATCAGCTGGGCGAGGAGAAGCTGCCGGGGCTGGGGATCGCCGACCTCGAGACGGTGCGCGAGCCGGGCCCGCGCCTGATCGGCAACGTGGCGATCGAGGCCGACCTCGGCGGCGGTCCGCAGCTGATCGCCGGCTTCGAGAACCACGGCGGCCGCACCTACCTCGGTCCCGAGGCCCAACCCCTCGGCAAGGTCGTCTCCGGCCACGGCAACAACGATCGCGACGGCTTCGAGGGCGTCAGGCGCGGCAACGTGATCGGCACCTACCTGCACGGCCCGCTGTTGCCGAAGAACGCCTGGCTGGCCGACCACCTGATCGCCCTCGCCCTGGAGCGCCGCTACGGCACCCGCCCCGAGCTCGAGCCGCTACCGGACGAGCTGGAGGCCGCCGCCCACGAGTCCGCCCGCCGCGCCGCGCAGAGCTAACGGCGGCCGCTCGACCCGAAGCCGCCGCGGCCGCGGACGCTCTCGGTCAGCTCGGCGGCCTCGACCGGTTCCGGCGTGGCGATCGGAGTCAGGACCAGCTGGGCGATGCGGTCGCCGGCCTCGACCCGGAAGGTCTCCGCCGGGTCGGTGTTGAGCAGCAGGACCCGCAGTTCGCCGCGGTAGCCGGAGTCGATCAGGCCCGGTGCGTTGACCAGGGAGATGCCGTGATCGCGGGCCAGGCCCGACCGCGGCAGCACCAGCCCCGCGTAGCCCTCGGGGATCTCCACCCCCACCCCGGTCCCCACGCCCCAGCGCTCGCCGGGGCCGATGTGGGCGGCCTCGCAGGCGTAGAGATCGAGCCCGGCGTCGCCCGGGTGGGCGCGCGTCGGCAGGATCGCCTCGTCTTTCAGCTTGAGGATCGGCAGCTGCTGCACGGGCGGGCAGCTTAGGCGACCGCGAGGTCGCTGAAACGGTGCATCTCGGCCGAAGGGACTTTGGCGTGGACCAGAACCCCGTCCTCGCGGTCCTCCCGCTCCAGGTCCCCGGCGACCTCGTGCAGCTCGTGCAACCGCCCGCCCTCCGAGTAGGGGATCAGCAGCTCGACCTCGGTCAGCGTCTCCTCGAAGGCCCTCTCGATCCGCTCGCGCAGCGTGTCCAGCCCCTCCCCCTCGCGGGCGGAGATCAGCACCGCCTCGGGGTGGTCGAGCTCGGTCTCGGCCCGCTCGTCGGCGCTCAGCAGGTCGGCCTTGTTGAAGACCAGCAGCCGGGGCTTGTCGCCGGCGCCGATCTCCTCCAGCACGTCGTCGACCGCCTGCATGTCGGCCAGCCGCCGCTCCTCGGAGGCCGAGGCGTCGACCACGTGCAGGATCAGGTCGGCGAGCACGGTCTCCTCGAGGGTCGCCTTGAACGCCTCGACCAGCTGGTGGGGCAGCTTTTCGATGAAGCCGACGGTGTCGGTCAGCAGGTAGTCGCGCCCGGAGAGCTCGAAGTTGCGGGTGGTCGGGTCGAGGGTGTGGAAGAGCCGGTCGCGGACCTCGACCTCGGCCCCGGTAAGCGCGTTCAGCAGGGTCGACTTGCCGGCGTTGGTGTAGCCGGCGAGCGCGACCCGCGGCAGCGAGGAGCTGTCGCGGCGCGCGCGCATCACGCCGCGGTTTCGCTCCAGCCGGACCAGCCGGCGGCGCAGGGCCGAGATCCGGTCGCGCGCCAGCCGGCGGTCGGTCTCGATCTGACTCTCGCCCGGGCCCCTGGTGCCGATGCCGCCGTCCATACGGCCGGCGCCGAGGCGCTCGAGGTGGGTCCAGAGCCCCCGCATGCGGGCCATGTTGTATTCGAGCTGCGCCAGCTCGACCTGCAGCTTGCCCTCGGCCGAGTGGGCGTGGTCGGCGAAGATGTCGAGGATCACCGCGGTGCGGTCGATCACCGGCACGCCTAACGCGCTCTCGAGGTTTCGCTCTTGACGAGGGGCAAGCTCGTCGTCGCAGGCGACCAGGTTGGCGCCGCTGGCCGCGATCTCCGCTTTCAGCTCGGTCAGCCGGCCGCGGCCGAAGTAGCGGTCAGGGTCCGGTTTCGGGCGCTGCTGGGTCGCGGTCCCGACGGTCGCGACGCCGGCGGTCAGCAGCAGCTCCTTCAGCTCGGCCAGCGGCTCGCCCTCGCCGCGTCCGTCGACGATGCCGATCGCCAGCGCGCGCTGGCGCGCCCTGCGACTGCTGCCGTTTTGGGAAGCCTCCACTCAAGGGGATTGTAGGCGCCGGCTCCAGGCCTATAGGCTGCCTTGCCGTGAAGGTCTTCGTCACGGGCGGCACCGGGTTCATCGGCGGCGAGGTAGTTCGCCAGTTGCGCGACCGCGGCGACGAGGTCGTCTGCCTGGTCCGCAGCCCCGAGAAAGCCACCAAGCTGACCGCCCTCGGCTGCGAGCTCGTCAGCGGCGACCTCGGCGACGAGAACGCCCTGCGCCAGGGAATGAGCGGCTGCGACGCGGCGATCCACGCCGCGGCGATGTACGAGGTCGGGATCCCGGCCAAGCAGCGCCCGGCGATGTGGGAGGCCAACGTCGCCGGCACCGAGCGGGTGATGCGCGTCGCCCTGGAGGCGAAAGTCCCGCGGATCGTCTACGTCTCCACGGTCGGCATCTTCGGCAACACGCACAAAAAGGTCGTCGACGAGACCTACGAGAACCCCGAGACCGACTTCACCTCCTACTACGAGGAGCCCAAGCTCGAGGCCCACAAAGTCGTCGACCGGATGATCGCTGAGCAAGACCTGCCGGCGGTGATCGTCCAGCCTGGCGGCGTCTACGGCCCCGGCGATACCTCGCAGGTGGCCGACCTGCTGGAGCAGTTCTTCGCCGGCAAACTGCCGCTGCTGCCGTTCCCGGAGCTGGGGATCTGCATGACCCACGTCGAGGACATCGCCGGCGGCATCCTGCTGGGGCTCGAGAAGGGCAAGCTCGGCGAGACCTACGTGATCAGCGGCCCGGTGACGACGATGCGCGAGGCGGTCGAGACCGTCGCCAGGGTCAGCGGCCGCAAGGCCCCGAAGCGCGACCTGCCCACCGGGCTGATGAAGCTGATGATCCCGCTCGGGCCCGTGGTCGGCAAGGTTATGGGCCAGCCGCCGAACCTGCGCGAGCTGATCTCCTCCGGCGACAACGTCACCTTCTGGGCCAGCTACGACAAGGCCCAGCGGGAGCTCGGATATTCGCCGCGCGGGATGGAAGAGGGCCTGCGGCAGACGCTCGAAGCGGACGATCGCTTCCCCGCCCCAGTCGCCTAGTGCGGGTCATCGACGTCAAGCACCTGGGCCGGTCCCACGTGATCGGCTGCTGGGAGGTCGAGGGAGCCCTCGTGGACCCCGGCCCGGAGTCGTCGATCGAGACCGTGCTCGAGGCGATCGGTGACGAGCAGCCGCGGGCGCTGCTGCTGACCCACATCCACCTCGACCACGCCGCCGCGACCGGCGCCCTGGTGCGGCGCTGGCCCGACCTCGAGGTCTACGTCCACGAGCGCGGCGCCCCGCACCTCGTCGACCCCTCGAAGCTGCTGGCCAGCGCCGAGCGGCTCTACGGCGACAAGCTGAACTACCTCTGGGGCGAGATCGTGCCGGTGCCGGAGCGGAACGTCCGGGTGCTGAGCGGCGGCGAGACCGTGCTGGGGATGCAGGTCGCCTACACCCCCGGCCACGCCTCCCACCACGTCTGCTATTTCCACGAAGAGACGGGCACCGCCTTCGTCGGCGACGTCGCCGCCTGCCGGATCCCGCCCTCCAACCTGATCGTTCCCCCCACGCCGCCGCCGGACATCGACGTCGAGACCTGGGAAGAGTCCCTCGACATCATCGCCGCCTGGTCGCCGCAGCGCCTGGCGTTGACCCACTTCGGCGCAATAGAGGACGACGTCCCCGCCTACATCGAGGCGGTCAAGGCGAAACTCCGCCAAGAGGCCGAGCTGGCCCGCCAGATGGACCAGGACGCCTACAACGACGACCTGGAGCGCCGCATCCGCGCCGAGCTGGCCGGAGAAGGGATCGAAGGCGACACCGTCGAGGAGCTCCTGCAGGCCGTCCCCACCGCCTACCAGTGGGCCGGCCTCGATCGCTACTGGCGCAAGAAGGCCGAGCGCGAAACCGCCAACGCCTGATTCGTCCAGCGGGGGTTATGTCCCCTTCCCCCTCGGGTACCTAAGTCCCAAGCCCAGGGACCGAAGGAGGATGGGGAATGATCCGCACCGGGATGTCGCGACGCCTGGTTGTCGCGCTATTGGCACTGTCGGTTGTCTTTGCGCTGCTGGCCGCGCCGGCGACGGCGACGAAGCCGCCGCGGGTGATGGCCGCGCTCGGCGACTCGATCACCCGCGCCTACAACTCCGACGGGCCGGGCTGCCCAACCGGACCCGCGCTCGACTGCCCCAAGAACTCCTGGGCGACCGGTACCAACCCAGTGGTGGAGAGCGTCAGGGAACGGCTTGACGCGGTCTCTCCCGGTCCTCTCGTCGCTTACAACGACGCGGTCTCCGGGGCGCGCGCCGTCCACCTGCTCGGCCAGGCGCAGATTGCCGCCGGTCAGGACCCGGACTTCGTCCTGATCGAGATCGGCGCCAACGACGCCTGCGCCTCGACGCCGACCCCCACCGCTACCTTCCGCGAGCAGGTCCGGGCGGCCCTGGAAACGCTCGTGGAGGCGAACCCGAAGGTCTACATCCAGCTGATGAGCATCCCCGACATCAACCAGCTGCACGCGATCTTCACCAACCCGCCCGACCAAAACGCCCTTACGCGCTGGTCGCTGTTCAACGTCTGCCAGGGACTGCTCGCCAACCCCCTCTCGACGGCGCCGGCCGACGAAGCGCGCCGCGCTGCCTTCCGCGCGCAGGTGATCGCCTACAACGACGCCCTGGCTGAAGTCTGCGCCGAATTCAAGCGCTGCCGCTGGGACGACTACGCCGTCTTCGAGTCGGAGTTCACCACGGCGGACGTCGCCACCGTCTTCAACACCAGCGGCCTCGACAACCCGCCGTTCAACCTGATCCCGGTCTTCGGCGGCGGCATCCCCAACTCGACCGCCGATTACTTCCACCCGTCGCTGGCAGGGCAAGCACGCCTCGCCGAAGCGGCCTGGAGCGCGACGTTCACGGACTGGCGGCACCGCAAAGGAGGCGCTTTAAGCGCGCCCTAGGGGGCGTCAGGCCAGGTGCTCGCGCATCCGCTCGACCGCCTCTTCGATGCGGTCGTCGGGGGCGGTGAGGGCGATGCGGAAGAAGCCCTCGCCGCTCGGCCCGTACATCGAGCCGGGCGAGATGACCACCGCCGCCTCCTCGAGCACCAGCTCGCAGAAGGAGGTCGAGGTGTGGCCCTCGGGGACCGGCGCCCAGACGTAGATCGTCCCCTTCGGCGAAGCGACGTCGACGCCGATCGCGCCCAGGGCGGAGACGACGAGGTCGCGGCGGCGGGCGTAGGTCCGGTTCATCTCCTCCAGCGGCCCGGCGGGGCCCTCCAGGGCGGCGACGCCGGCCATCTGGATCGCCTCGAAGAGGCCCGAGTCGACGTTGGTCTTCAGTCGCCAGTAGGTCTGGATCGCCTCGGCGTTGCCGAGGATCGCGGCGCAGCGCCAGCCGGTCATGTTGTAGCCCTTGGAGAGCGAGAAGACCTCGACGCCAACCTCCTTGGCGCCGGGCGTGGCGAGGAAACTGGGCGCGACGTAGCCGTCGTAGGTGGTCTCCGAGTAGGCGTTGTCGTGGACGACGAGGATCTGGTGCTCTCTGGCGAAGGCGACGACCTGCTCGAAGAACCCGTCGGGGACGATCGCCCCGGTCGGGTTGTTCGGATAGTTGAGGAACATCAGCCGCGCCTTGGCGGCGACCTCTGGCGAGACCGCGCCGAGGTCGGGGGCGAAGCCCAGCTCCGGCACCAGCGGCAGCAGCTCGGCCTCGGCGCCGGCGAGGATCGGACCGCCGGTGTAGACCGGATAGCCGGGGTCGGAGGCGAGGGCGACGTCGCCAGGGTCGAGGAAGGCGAAGCAGAGGTTGTAGATGCACTCCTTGGCGCCGATCGCCGGGATCACCTCGGTCTTGGCGTCGATCTCCACCCCGAAGCGGCGGTCGTAGAAGGCGGCGAAGGCCTCGCGGAACTCGTCGCGGCCGCGATTGCTCGGGTACTGGTGATAGGCCGGGTTGGCGACCGCCTGCTGCATCGCCTCGACCACGTGCGGGTAGGTGGGCTGGTCCGGATCCCCGATCCCGAGGCTGATCACGTCGATGCCGGCGGCCCGCTTGTCGGCGATCTGCTGCTCGAGTTCCTGGAACTTGTACGGCGGGATCGCCTCGAGGCGCTTGGAGGGACGTGCGAGCGACATGGGCGCGGAAATCTACGCGATCCGACCGACTACTCGCCGTTCAGCTCGGCCAGCGCCTGGATCAGCTCCGGCGAGAGCTCGCCGGAGAAGACCGGCTCCGCCCAGCCGTCGAGCTGGACGTCGAGGTCGGGCGAGATCGCGACCTGCAGCTCGCCGCCTTCCAGCTCCACCACCAGCGCATTGGGGGCGCCGCGCAGGAAGGCCGTCACCGCCGCGCCGCTGGCTCCGGTGCCGGAGGAGAGCGTCTCCCCGACGCCGCGCTCGAAGATCCGCGCCCGCACCCGGTCGCCGTCGACCGCGAGAAAGGAGACGTTGGTGCGGTTTGGGAACAGCTCGTGGCCTTCGATCCCTGGCCCGATCGCGCCGAGGTCGAGATCGTCCAGACCCTCTGCGGGGACGACGATCGCGCACTGCGGGTTGCCGATCGAGACGTGCTGGAACTCCCAGCTGCGACCGCCGCTCTCCAGCGTCCCGCGGCCGTCCTCCGGGCCCGAGGGAAAGTCCTTCGAGGCGGTCGAGGCACGCCCCATGTCGACCGAGCAGGTCAGCTCGCCGGTGATCGTCGGCCGGATCGGGCCGGCGACGGTCCCGATCGCGAACTCGTCCTCGTCGGTCCAGCCGTTGCGGCGCAGGTAGAGGATCGCCTCGCGCGCGCCGTTGCCCGAGAGCTCGGCCTCGGAACCGTCGGGGTTGAAGATCCGCAGGTCGGCGACGAGCCCCGGATCCTCGCTGGGCGAGAGCAGCAGGATGCCGTCGGCGCCGATGCCGAAATGCTGGTCGCAGAGCCACTCGACCCGGGTCGCGTTCAGCTCCCAGGGCAGCCGCTCCGCCTCGAAGATCAGGTAGTCGTTGCCCAGCGCCTGCCACTTCTCGAATCTCACGCGCGTGACCCTATTTGCTGTGCCACCTGCGCGTCGCTGAGATCGGTGCGGTCGATCCACTCCAGGTTCGGGATTTTTCGCATCCAGGTCAGCTGGCGGCGGGCGTAGTTGCGCGAGCGCCGCTTCATCGTCTCGACGTCGCCGGCGAGGACCTCGTCGAAGCCGAGGGCTTTGCGGGCGGTGCGACCGGGGCCGAGCGCGTCGGCGCGGCGCGCCTCCTCGGCGGCCCCCGCGGCGACGATCGCCTCGACCCGCGCGTCGATCCGCTCGTAGAGCCGCTCGCGCTCCATGTCGAGGCCGAAGATCGCCGTCGGGTGGCGTGTCTCGGCGGACCAGAGCTCGGACTCCTCGGATTCGGCCGGGACCCTTCGAAGCGAGAGCTCGGCGAGCGCGGCGCGGAGGTAGAGGCCGGTCCCCCCCACCACGATCGGCCGCCGGCCCGCCCCGAGCGCCGCGTCGACCTCGCGATGCGCCAGCGGCATGTAGTCGCCGATCGAGAAGTCCGCGGTCACCGGCACGAAGCCGAGCAGCCGGTGCTCGAGCCGCTTCTGCTCCTCGGGCGTCGCGGTCCCGGTCAGAACCTCGAGCCCCTCATAGACCTGCAGTGCGTCACAGTTGATCGCCAATGGGTCCTCCCCGCGCTCGCGGAGCTCCTCGGCCAGGGCGATCGCGACCCCGGTCTTGCCGACCCCGGTGGGGCCGAAGATGCCGATTACCTTCAAAGCAGGGGCGTCAGGGGCCGCGCCAGGACTCCGCTCAGCGTCTGCGAGCTCGCCGCTTCGATCTCGACCTGGACCATCTCGCCCGCGGCGGCGATTCCGTCGAAGTTGACCGCCTTGCCGTGGCGGGTGCGCCCGCGCAGCCTGGTCTCGTCGGTGCGGCTGGTGCCCTCGACCAGGACCTCCATCGTCCGCCCGACGAAGCGCTGGGCGCGCTCGGCGGCGCGGCGCTGGGTCACCTCGACCAGTCGTTCCAGCCGCTCGACCTTGACCGGGTGCGGCAGCTGGCCCTCCATCGTCGCTGCCTCGGTTTCGCGCCGGGGCGAGAAGATGAAGGTGAAGGCGCCGTCGTAGCCGACCTCCTCCGCCACTTCCAGCGTCTCCTCGAAGTCAGCCTCGGTCTCGCCCGGGAAGCCGACGATGATGTCGGTGGTGATCGCGCAGTCGGGGACGTGCTCGCGGATAAGCGCCACCCGGTCCATGTAGCGGCCGCGATCGTAGGTACGGCGCATCCGTTTGAGGACCACGCTGGAGCCCGACTGCAGCGGCAGGTGGATCTGCTCGCAGAGCGAGGGCAGCTCGGCGTGGGCGCGGATCACGTCCTCCTTCATGTCCTTCGGATGCGGGCTGGTGTAGCGGATCCGGTCGATCCCCTCGATCGCGTCGACCCGCCGCAGCAGGTCGGAAAACCCGATCCGCACATCGAGGGGCAGGTCACGGCCGTAGCTGTTGACGTTCTGGCCCAGCAGCGTCACCTCCCGCACCCCGTCCGTCGCCAGCCGCTTAGCCTCGGCGACCAGCTTCTCGGGGTCGCGGCTGACCTCGCGACCGCGGGTTGAGGGGACGATGCAGTAGGAACAGACGCAGTTGCAGCCCTGCGAGATCTGCAGCCAGCCCTGGAACTCGCGCTCGCGCCGGGTCGGCAGGTGTCCGGAGAAGTCCTCGAACTCGAAGTAGCCCTGGGCGCTGAGCGAGTCGCTGTTGAGGAACTCGGCCAGCTTGTGGATCTGGCCCGGGCCGAAGGCGACGTCGACGAACGGGAAGCGCTCGAAGACCTCCTCCTTGACCGACTGCGCCCAGCAGCCCCCGACGCCGACCACCCGCTCGGGGTCTTCGGACTTGAGCCGTTTCGCCTCTCCAAGATGGGCGATGAAGCGACTGTCGGCCGACTCGCGGATCGAGCAGGTGTTGAAGAGGATCACGTCGGCGTCCTCGCGGCTCTCCGCCTCCTCGTAGCCGAGCGAGGCCAGCATCCCGCGCATCCGCTCGGAGTCGTGCACGTTCATCTGGCACCCGAAGGTGGTCACATGAAACCTCTGCCCCATGTCCGCAGAGTAGCGGCGCGTAGACCAAGCAGGTCGGTGGACGCAGGGAGCGCCGCGTGCTCTGCACGCAAGCGAGCGAGGACGCCGAGATGCGCCGGTCTACGCGACGCTACTTGCCGACGATTTTCTGGACTACGAATGCCGCGACGTCGGTGATTTCTTCTTCCGACAACTGCCCGCCGAAGGGAGGCATGCCGCCACCGCCGTTGGTGACCTGCTGGATCGCGCCTTCTTCGGTTTGCGCCAAAGGCATCGTTCGGAGGTCGGGACCGCCGGCGCCGCCGTACCCGTCTTCCCCGTGGCAACCGGCGCAATTTTCGGCGAAGATCGTTTCGCCGGCAGCCGGATCGCCGCCGCCTTCTTCCGCTTCCTCGCCGCTCGACGGCCCCACCGGTTCCTCTTCCTGGGACCCTTCTTCGGGCGCGCTTTCCTCGCTGCCGATATCGGCGGGGTCGCCGGTGTTGTCGCCCTCCTCGGCTTCGATCTCCTCGTTGGCCAGCTCCAGCTCGTGCGCCTTGTGCTCCGCCTCTTCGGTCGAGTATCGGACCGCGAAGGTGGTGGCGCCGATGACGAAGACGGCGAACCAGACGACGACCAGGGGAAGCGCCCGGCCGGGGAACTTCTCCGATTTGAGACCGAGGAAGGTGACGACGATCGCCGAGACGGCGAGGACGCCACCGCAGAGATAGAAGAGCGTTTCGTTGTCCATAGAGCGGCGCTGATCCTATAGAGGTCGGCGGGTGCCCGGCCCTGAGGCGAGGGGCGGCGTCAGGCCGCCTGCGCCTCGGGAGCCTGGGATTTCACTTCGGCCTCGGCGATCGGCTCCGGCGCCTCGCCGTCGATCCCAAGGGCCGTGCGCACCTTGGTTTCGATCTCCAGCGCCAGCTCCGGGTTGTCGACCAGGAACTGTTTGGCGTTGTTGCGCCCCTGGCCGAGCCGCGTCTCCCCGTAGGAGAAGAACGAGCCGGATTTCTGCACCAGGTCCTGCTCCATGCCGAAGTCGAGCAGGCCTCCCTCGCGGGAGATGCCGACGCCGTACTCGATGTCGAACTCCGCCTGGCGGAAGGGCGAGGCCACCTTGTTCTTGACGACTTTGACCCGGACCCGGTTGCCGACCGCCTCGGTTCCTTCCTTCAGGGTCTCGATACGGCGGATGTCGAGCCGCTGGGAGGAATAGAACTTGAGGGCACGACCGCCCGGCTGAGTCTCCGGCGAACCGAACTGCACGCCGACCTTTTCGCGGATCTGGTTGGTGAAGAGGCAGACGGTGTTGGTCCGGTTGAGGTTGCCGGCGAGTTTGCGCATCGCCTGCGACATCAGCCGGGCCTGCAGCCCGACCGTGGTGTCCCCGATCTGCCCGTCGAGCTCCGCTTTCGGCGTCAGCGCCGCGACCGAGTCGATCGCCACCACGTCGACCGCCCCGGAGGCAATCAGGCGATCGGCGATTTGCAGCGCCTGCTCGCCGTAGTCGGGCTGGGAGACGAGCAGCTCGTCGGTGTCGACGCCGATCGCCCGCGAGTAGACGGGGTCGATCGCGTGCTCGGTGTCGATGAAGGCGCAGACGCCGCCCATCGCCTGGGCCTGGGCGATGATGTGGTTGACCAGGGTCGTCTTTCCCGAGGACTCGGGTCCGAAGATCTCGACGATCCGGCCGCGGGGAACCCCGCCGATCCCGAGCGCCAGGTCGAGCGCCAGGGATCCCGTCGGAATCGCCTCGACCTTGACCGTGCCCTTGTCGCCCAGCCGCATCAGGGCGCCCTCGCCGAACTCTTTCCTGATCCCGCTGACGGTGTTTTCCAGCGCCGCGTCCTTCGCTTTCGCCTCCTTCGCGGAGACGTCGTTCAAGCTCGTTTTCCTATCTGCCATCTTCGATTCACCTCACTGCTGCCTCATCCGGGCAGCTGGACTTGCGCCAACGGCACGTAGCGCGCGCCCGTCGGCTGGAGTACAGAACGGTAGAGCGTCATCCGGCGGCAAATCCGTGCCTCCAGAAGCCGCTCAGGCAACTTCCCCGGCGGCTCCGAGACCACCGCGGGACGCCGCGATCCCCGCGACTCGGGACGAACCCGCGCCACGGTCACATGCGGCCAGAACGGCCGCTCCTCGGGCTGGTAGAAGCCCGCCTGCTCGAGGCCCTGTGCGAGGCCCGCCTGCAGCGCCTCGGTCCCCGGTGAGAGGACCGGCAACGCGTAGACGCGGGCCCTTCCCCGCGGCGGACGCTGCTCCGGGTCGCGCAGCTCCACCCAGGGAGCAGGACCGGCGCTCTCCCCGACCACGGCGGCGATCGATTCGATCTCTCCCTCCGGGCGGTTGCCGAGAAAGGCGAGGGTGACGTGCAGGGACTCCGGCGCCACCGGCCGCAGGGCCGGGTCCGAGAGCTCCTCCCGTCCCCACGCGGCAACGCCATCCCGGATCTCGTCCGGAAGGTCGAGTGCTACGAACAGGCGCACACGCGGGCTCATCGATCGCTCCTTTGCCACGCCCGCCACGCTACGGGGCCGCTTTGCGCGAAACAACGCCCCAAAGCCAATTCTCAGCCCCTACTTCGTGCCTTCTTCCTCGCCGAGCAGCATCCGCAGCAGGTGCATCCCGACCAGGGCCGAGCGTTCGCGGACGTCGAGCCGGCCGCCGGGAATGACGGGGTCGCGGGCGAGGGCGGTTCCGTCGGCCAGGCGGGCGTGAAAGCAGACGTAGCCGACCGGCTTCTCCTCGCTGCCGCCGCTGGGACCGGCGATCCCGGTGATCGAGACCGCGACGTCGGCGTCGAAGCGCTCCAGCGCGCCGATCGCCATCGCCTCCGCCACCTCGGGCGAGACCGCGCCTTTGGTCTCGATCAGCGCCGGGTGGACACCCAGCATCTCGGCCTTGGCCTCGTTCGAGTAGGCGACGACGCCCCCTGAGAAGTACTCGGAGGCGCCCTCCAGGTCGGTGATCCGCGCCGCCAGCAAGCCGCCGCTGCACGACTCCGCCAGCGCCAGCCGGTGGCCGAGCAGGAGCGTCGCCACCTGGGCGTCGATCGTCTCGCCGTCGAGGCTGAAGGTTTCGCGCGGGTGGCGCCGCAGCAGCCCTTCGCGCACCTGGTCGGCAACGCTCAGCGCCTCGTCGCGGTAGCGAACGTCGATCTCGATCTCCCCGCGCCGCAGGCAGGTCGTGATCTCGACCGTCTCCAGCTCGACCCCGTCCGTCTCCATCTCCCGCAGGCTCTTGGCGATCTCCGACTCCGGCACGCCGAACATCCGCATCGTGTAGCCGCGCAGCGGCGTCGCCCGATCGAGTAGCTCCCGCACCGGCGCGGTCTCGACCGCCGCCTCCCACATCGGCTGCAGCTCGCGCGGCGGCCCGGGTAGGACGACCACGACCCGCTCGCCGGCCGGGACGACCAGCCCCGGCGCGGTCCCCACCGGGTCCAGCGGCGTCGCCCCCTCGGGGATCATCGCCTGCTTGCGGTTGGCCGCCAGCAAAGCCTCTTGGTCGAGCTTGAAGCGCTGTGCGAAGCCGCTGAGGATCTCGGCGATCTTCGCCTCCATCGTCTCGTCGAGGACCATCTGGCGGCCGGCGAAGCGGCCCACGACCTCGGCAGTCAGATCGTCGGCGGTCGGGCCCAGGCCGCCGGTGGTGACGATCAGGTCCATGCCCTCGGCGGACATGAAGCGCAGCGTCGCCTCGAGGTCCCCCGGGCGGTCGGCGACTACGTGGATGTGGGCGACCTCCACTCCTCGCTCGGCCAGGCGCTCGGAGACCCAGGGGCCGTTGCCGTCCGCTATCCGGCCGGTGATCACCTCGGTCCCGGTTACGACGATGCCGGCCCGGATCACGTGCAGGTCGGCCGTTCGCCTTCGGGCAATTCGCTGACGGCGCCGCGGGAGTCGACCGCAAAGCCGATCGGACTCGCCGGTTCGGGGAGATCCAGTTGTTTTCCGTCAACGGTCATCGTCACAGCACCATTACCCAGCGCGACAGTGAAGCTATCGGACCGGAATGGCCCTGCGGATTCACCGGAGGCGAGGATCTCGCCATTAACCAGCCGCTTGTCGCCGCCTCCCAGCAGACAGACCCAGACTTCGCCGTTGGCGAGCAGCTTCAGCCTGTGGCCCTGGGCGGCGAGCCTCTGGGTCTGCTTCCCATCCGCTCGCGCCTTGCGGCCCTGAGCCGCCCGAGGGCCGGTGCCCTCGGGGGCCGAATCGCCAGAATCGCCAGCCGAGAGGCCGACGACCAGCAGCGCGGCGACGACCAGCGCCGTGACCGCCGCCGCGATCAGCCCGGACGGGAGCCTGGGACGGGAGCGGCGCTTTCGCGTAACCCGTCGGGGCCTGGGATCGACCCGCGGTAGGCGCTCCCCGGGCCGCGCGGCGCCGCGATCGCGCCGCTGTTCCTCCGCCAGCCGCTCGCCGTCGAGCCCCAGCAGCGACCCATAGGTGCGGATGAAGGCGCGGGCGTAGGTATCGCCGGGAAGCTGGTCCCAGTCTTCGTTCTCGATCGCCTGCAGGTAGCGAGCGCGGATCTTGGTCGCCGCTTCGACCTCCTGCAGGGCCAGATTGCGCCGGGTGCGGGCCTCGCGCAGCTTTTTGCCCACTCCATCGTCCACATCTCGCATTTTGCGGCTCCGGGGCCGCCAGTGCAAAGAATTCGCTCAGGAGTCGGGCTCGGCGTCGACCGCGACCGGCTCGGGCGCGGAATCGCCGCCGCTCAGGACCCGCGGCAGATCCGCCTGGGTGATCAACACCTGGCGCGGTTTCGAGCCCTCATAGCCGGAGATCACCCCGCGGCGCTCGAGCATGTCGATCAGGCGGCCGGCCCGGGTGTAGCCGACCCGCAGGCGGCGCTGGACCATCGAGACCGAGGCGGTCTCGGTCTGCACCACCAGCCGGATCGCCTCGTCGAGCAGGTCGTCGCTGTCGGGATCGAAGTCGTCGTCGCGGTCCTCGCTCTCGGCCTCCTGCGGGGTCTCCAGCAGCTCCTCCTCGAATTCGGGTTCGCCCTGCTTGGCCCAGTGGCCGGTGATGCGGGCGATCTCGTCCTCGGTGATGAAGGCACCCTGAACACGGGCCAGCTTCGAGGTACCGGCGCCGCGGAAGAGCATGTCGCCCTGGCCGAGCAGCGCCTCTGCCCCGCCCTGGTCGAGGATCACCCGCGAGTCGGTCTGGGAGGAGACGGCGAAGGCGATCCGCGAGGGGATGTTGACCTTGATCGTGCCGGTGATTATGTCGGTCGAAGGGCGCTGGGTCGCCAGCACCAGGTGGATGCCGGTGGCGCGCGACTTCTGCGCCAGGCGGATGATCGAGTCCTCGACTTCGGCCGGGGCGACCATCATCAGGTCCGCGAGCTCGTCGATCACGCAGAGGATGTGAGGCAGCGGCGCCTCGCCCCGCTTCTTGCGGACCCGGTTCAGCTCGACCAGGTTGCGGGCGCGGGCCTCGCTCATGATCCCGTAGCGGCTCTCCATCTCGCCGATCAGGTTGGAGAGGACGTTGGCGGCGAGCCGCGGTGAGGTGACCACCGGGGTCAGCAGGTGCGGCACGTTCTCGTAGTGGTTGAGCTCGACCTGCTTGGGGTCGACCAGCACCAGGCGGACTTCGTTGGGCGAGGCCTGCATCAGGATCGAGGAGAGGATCGCGTTGACGCAGCCGCTCTTGCCCGAGCCGGTGGTGCCGGCGACGAGGACGTGCGGCATCTTCGCGATGTCGGTCCAGACCGGGTTGCCGTCGATGCCCTTGCCGAGCCAGGCGACGAGCGGCGAGGTCTTCTCCGGGCGGCCGGCGTAGATGTCGCCGAGGCGGACCATCCTGCGGGTCCGGTTGGGCACCTCGACCCCGACCGCCTGCTTGCCGGGAATCGGCGCCAGGATGCGGATGTCGGTCGAGGCGAGCGCGTAGGCGATGTCGTTCGCCAGCTCGGTGACTTTCTTGACTTTGGTGCCGGGAGCGAGGCGCAGCTCGAAGCGGGAGACGTGCGGGCCGCTGACGACGCCGACGATCTTCGCCTCGACCCCGAAGTGGCCGAGGGTCTCGACCAGCTTGCGGCCGACGGCTTCCTGATCGCGCGGATCGGGTCCTTTGTCGCCTTTGCCGCGCTCGAGGAGCGTGCCCGGCGGCGGGCGATAGGCGATCTCCTCCGACATCGTCACCCCGCGTTTGCTGCCCATCGGGGTTAGGCCGGCATGGGCCCGGTCGCCCTCGTCGACGACGGCGACCGCGTCCGCGGAGTCGTAGTTCTTCAGCTCGACGCCGGGACCAGGCTCCTCCTCCGCGGAGTCGTCGTCCCCGGCGGAGATCACCTGCGTCTCGGTCTCCGCGTCGGCGTTCGCGTCGAAGAGCTGGGCGTCGAAGTCGTCCTCCTCGGCCAGTGCCACGGTCGGTTCGAAGTCCTCGTCGTCCTCCGGGTAGCTGCTCATCACGTCGGTCGGCCCGGCCTGGGTCGCGGCCCCGGCCCGGGCCTCGCGGTGCTCGCGCCAGTCGGCGTGGGTCCTGGAGACGGTGCGGGCGGCAGCGTCGCCGCCGGCGAAGGCGCCACGGAAGATCGAGCGCAGGCCGCGACCGATGCCCCGCGCCAGGGCCGAGACCGAGGTCCCGGTCAGCAGCATGCCGCCGACGACCAGCAGCATCACGGTGAAGATCCGCGCTCCGACCGCCCCGAACAGGTAGGTGAGGCCGGTTTCCACCCCGTAGCCGACCTTGCCGCCTTCCCAACCGAAGAAGAGGACGAAGACGAGGTAGACGCCGAAGGCGACGAGGAAGAGGGCGATCAGGTCGATGTGGCGCTGCTCGAGACCGGCAGGCAGCCGCAGGCCGGCTTTGGCTTTGGCCTTCGGCTTGCGTTTCGCGGCCGCTTTCCCCCGCCGCGCCGATCCAGCGCGCTTCTTACGCACGAACATGGTCCCCCGTTCGACGCCGAGGCCCGCTCCCCTGCGGCTAAATTCGCACTAAATGTAGCGAGGAGCGGCGATTTCGCCGGTTACCATCGGTTCCATGCTCTCCGAAGTCGACCAGACCGGCGGCCGTGTCCTGATCGTCGAGGACGACGTCGACATCGCCGATGTCCTGCGGCGCTCGCTGCGCAACGAGGGCTACGAAGTCAAAACCTCCGCCGACGGGAGCGAGGCGCTCGACGTCGCCGCCGGCTTCGTCCCCGACCTGGTCGTGCTCGACCTCGGCCTGCCGGGCATGGACGGGGTCGAGGTCTGCCGCCGCCTGCGCAACGACGGCGACGTGCCGATCCTGATGCTGACCGCGCGGGCCGAGACCGAGGACCGCGTCACCGGCCTCGACAGCGGCGCCGACGACTACCTGGTCAAGCCCTTCGAGCGCCAGGAGCTGCTGGCGCGGATCCGGGCGCTGCTGCGCCGCCGCCCGCCACGCGGCTCGGCCTCGCTCGAGGTAGGCGACCTGACCCTCAACCCCGACACCCGCGAGGTGCGGCGCGGCGAACGGGAGATCGAGCTGACCAACCGCGAGTTCGAGCTGCTCGAATTCCTGATGCGAAACGAGCGCCTGGTCGTCTCTCGCGAGCGCCTGCTCGACGAGGTCTGGGGGTACGACCCGATGGCGGCCACCAACACGATCGACGTCTTCATCTCCAACCTGCGGCGCAAGCTCGAGGAGGGCGGCGAGGGCAGGCTGCTGCACACCAAGCGTGGAGCCGGGTACGTCCTCAAGCCCTGACCTGAGCCTGCGGCGCCGGCTGGTCCGCCCCAGGTCATGGCCGGTGCGCTGGAAACTGGCGCTGGTCTCCTCCGGGCTGACCCTGGCGATCCTGCTGCTGTTCGGCGGCCTGATCGGAAAGATCGCCACCGAGCGGATCCGCGAGGACTTCAACGGCGAGGTCTCGAGCGCGGTGAAGATCCTCGCCGGTCAGATCCAGGTCGTCTACCCGCCGTTCGGCGAGGCCGAAGCGCGAGAAGGACCGCAGCTGAACGCCTTCGTCCTCCCCGACGACGCCTCGGCCCGGGTCTACGACATCGAAGGGAATCAGATCAACTCGAGCAGGGACCCGGCTCGGCTCGGCCCGGTTCAGCAGGGGTTGAGCGACTACCACGGGATGCGGGTGGCGACCGAAGTGATCCTCAACGACAACCGGGCGGTCACCGGCTACGTCCAGTACGGGCGCAGCCTCGACCACGTCGACGCGACGATCGGCCGGGTCTGGGCGCTGATCTTCGCCGGCATCCTCGGCGGCACCCTGCTGGCCGTCTTCGCCGGGGTGGCGATCGCGCGGCGGGCGATGCGACCGATCGCCTCGCTGACCGAGACCGCTCAGGAGATCGCCACCACCCGCGACCCGTCGAAGCAGATGCCTGACCCGGTGGCCGACGACGAGGTCGGCAAGCTGGCGCGGACCCTGGAGGAAATGCTGCGGGCGCTCGACGCCGCCCGGGCCGAACGCGAGGGCGCGATGCAAAAGCAGCGCGAATTCGTCGCCGACGCCTCGCACGAGCTGCGCACGCCGTTGACCAGCGTCCTCGCCAACCTCGAACTGCTGCAGGCCTCGCTCGACAGCACCGACCAGGCGGAGGATCGCGAGATCGTCGACTCGGCCCTGCGCTCCTCGAAGCGGATGGGCCGCCTGGTCGGCGACCTGCTGCTGCTCGCCCGCGCCGACGCCGGCCGGCTCGACGCCCATCGCCGCGTCGACCTCGCCGGGATTGCGGGCGACGCCGCGGGCGAGGTGGCGCCGTTGATGGGCGACCGCCGCCTGGCTCTGGAGAACGACCGGCCGCTACGGGTCGAAGGCAGCCGCGACGAGCTGCACCGGATGGTCCTCAACCTGCTCGACAACGCGATCCGCCACACGCCGCCGGGCTCGTGCGTCGAACTGACCCTGCGCGAGGAAGGCGATCAGGCGGTGGTCGAAGTCGGGGACGACGGGCCCGGCATCCCGGCCGAGATGCGGAGCGGCATCTTCGACCGCTTCGTGCGCGGCACCGGCCCCTCCGACACGGCCCGCGGCACCGGCACCGGCCTCGGCCTGGCGATCGTCAGCGCCGTCGCCCAGTCCCACGGCGGCAGCGTCGAAGCGGGCCAATCGAAGAGCGGCGGAGCCCTTTTCGCCGCCCGAATCCCCCTCGCCCGCGCGCCCAAGAAAACTGTTACCAAGCCTTTAAAGGCGCTTTAGAGCTCGCCCCTAGATTCTGTTGCGGACGAGACACATTGCCCGCCGGAGCGTTCTCCCCAGATTTTGCTCCGGCGGGCTTTTTCGTGGGCGCGCACGGCGGGGTTTGTGGTTAAAAGGTGCCGGGCGCACCTCCGCCGGGAGGATCGCCTGCTGCTGTCGCCTCAAGAGTTGGCAGCCCGGCTCCATGCTGAGTGCCCGGGACACCCCCACCGGCACCCTCCGCCATCGGATCTGGCACTGCGCCCAAGGTGAATCAGCTTGAAGAAGCAAAAGCCTTTGTCGGTCTTTAGCTGCTCGCCCTTGGTGAGCTGAGCGTGTTCCAGAGGCTGTGACGCGGAGGGACGGGTGCCCCTCTCCCGACCGGCGTCCCTGTTTTTCGCACAGACCACTCGGCGAGAGACGGCGGGTTATAGGCGAAAAACCCAGGGAGGGAGAGGGGCACCCGTCTCTCCCCCACCACCAGCCTTAAATCAGACCTCGATCACTACCGGCAACACCATCGGCCGGCGGCGGAGGCGCTGCCAGACGAACTTGCCGATTGCATCGTGCAGGTCTTCCTCGACCAGCTGCGGCTCGCGGTTGCCGTTCTCGGCCGAGTCTTCGAGCTGGTCTTCGACCAGGTCCTTGAGGTCCTCGACCAGGCCGCCCGCCTCCTCGAGGAAGGCGACGCCGCGGAAGATCACCTCGGGATCGGCGACGACGGTGCCGTCGTCGCTGGAGATCGTGGTGACGACGATGAAGATGCCATCGGCGGAGATCTCGCGACGGTCGCGCAGGGCGGCGTCGTCGGGCTCGCCGATGTTGACGCCGTCGACGTAGATGACGCCGGCGTGGATGTCCTCGCCGAAGGCGGCGCCGTTGCGGTCGACCTCCAGCGGCACCCCGTTGCGGCCCTGGAAGATCCGGTCGCTCTCGATCCCCACCGCTTCGGCCAGCTCGCTGTGCAAGCGCAGCCGCTTGTGGTCGCCGTGAACTGGCAGCACGTATTTTGGCCGGGTCAGGTTGAGCATCAGCTTCAGCTCCTCCTGCCAGCCGTGGCCGGAGGCGTGGATCGGCGCGTCTTTGGCGGTGATCACCGTGGCGCCGATCTCGTAGATGCGGTCGATCGTCTCGTTCACCGCGCGCTCGTTGCCCGGCACCGGCGTCGCCGAGAAGACGACCGTGTCGCCGGAATGCAGCTGCACGTCGCGGTGGTCGTTGTTGGCCATCCGCCGCAGCGCCGAGAGCGGCTCGCCCTGGCTGCCGGTCGAGATCACCACGACCTTCTCGTCGGGGAAGTCCCCGATCTCCTTCGGCTGGATGAAGATCCCCTGAGGGGCTTTGGCGATCCCGAGGTTGGAGGCGATGTTGTAGTTCTTGCGCATCGAGCGCCCGACCAGCGCCACCTTGCGGTCGAGCCGCTCGGCGGCGTCGATCACCTGCTGGACGCGGTGGATGTTCGAGGCGAACGAGGTGACGATGATCCGGCCCTTGCAGCGGGAGAACTGCTGGAACAGCGCCGGCCCGACTGCCGACTCCGAGGGGGCCACCCCGGGCCGGTCAGCGTTGGTCGAGTCGCCACAGAGCAGCGTCAGCCCTTCCTTGCCGAGTTCGGCCAGCCGCGAGACATCAGCGGGACGGCCGTCCACCGGGGTCTGGTCGAACTTGTAGTCGCCGGTCATCAGCACCGAGCCGGCGTCGGTCTTCAGCAGCACCGCCCGCATGTCGGGGATCGAGTGGGCGAGGTGGATCAGCTCGAGCTCGAATGGCCCGCGCTTCACCTTCTCGCCGGGAGGCAGCTCCTGCAGGGGCGCCGAGTCGCCGAGCTTGTGCTCGTCGAGCTTGGAGCGCACCATCCCGATCGTCAACAGGCCGCCGTAGATCACCGGTGGCATCCCGATCTCGCGGATCACGTAGGGCAGCGCCCCGACGTGGTCCTCGTGGCCGTGGGTGAGGACGATCGCCTCGATGTCGTCCGCGCGATCGCGCAGGTAGGAAAAGTCAGGCAGGACCAGGTCGATCCCGTGCATCTCGGCGGTCGGGAACATCAGCCCCGTGTCGACGACGACGATGCGGCCGTCGTACTCGATCACGGTCATGTTCTTGCCGATCTCGCCGAGGCCGCCCAGGGGCAGCACTCGCAGTTTGCTTGGCACTAGTTACTCACTCTCATTCAGAAGTTGATGTCTAACTGGGGACCGCGACGCCGGCGGCATCGAGCCCGGCCTTGATGGCGGCTCGCTGCTCGGCGTCGGCGGACACCAGGGGAAGTCGAAGTCGATCCGCGCACAGCCCCAGCATCTCCAGGGCCGCCTTGAGCGGAATCGGGTTGGTGGTGACGGAGGTTGCCTCATAGACAGGCGTTATCTCGGCATCGATCTGCCGCGCCCGCTCGAGGTCGCCGTTTTGGGCGGCGTCCCACATCTCGCGCATCCGGTCGCCGACGATGTGTGAGGCGACGGTGATGCCGCCCCCGCCGCCGAACTCGAGAACGCGAAGGAAGGTGTTGTCGTTGCCGGCGAGGACGGTGAGGCCGTCGATCGGGCCCAGCTCCTCGTCGTTGGCCTGCTTGACGGCGACGATATTGTCGATCTGGCCGAGCTCCCCGAGCAGCTCGGGGCTGGCGTTGACGATCACCCGGGCGGGGATGTTGTACATCACCATCGGCAGCTCGGGGACGGCCGCGGCGACGGTCTCGAAGTGGGCCCGGATGCCGGCCTCGGTGGGCTTGTTGTAGTAGGGGACGACGACCAAGGAGGCGTCGGCACCAGAGTCCGCCGCCATCTTCGTCAACTCGCAGGAATGGCGGGTGTCGTTGGTCCCGGTGCCGCAGACCACCAGCGTCTCCTCCCCCACCTCGGCCCGGATCGCCTGCAGCAGCTCGATCTCCTCGCCGTCGGTCAGGGTCGGGCACTCTCCGGTGGAACCGGCGACCACGAGTCCGTGCGACCCGTGCTCGAGCAGATGCGCAGCGAGGCGACGGGCCGCGTCGTGGTCGACCCTCCCGTCCTCGTCGAACGGGGTCGCGATCGCGGTCAGCAGGCCCTTGATCTCCTTCATCGCTTCCAGGGTATCCCGTTCGGCGGCAGCTTCGCGAGGCTGGCGGCCATCTACAGCAGCTTCTCCAGGCCGACCGTGAAGCGATCGGGCAGGTCGGCCACCTTGCGGCAGGCGAGGACGACGCCGGGCATGAAGGAGCGGCGGTCGATCGAGTCGTGGCGGATCGAGAGGGTCTGGCCGACGCCGCCGAAGATCACTTCCTGGTGGGCGACGAGCCCGGGGAGCCGGACCGAGTGGATCGGCTGGTGGACGTTCCCCCCCGCCGCGTCGATCAGCTCCTGGGTGCGCCTGGCGGTGCCGGAGGGGGCGTCGAGCTTTTTGTCGTGGTGCAGCTCGATGATCTCGCACTCGGGCATGTGCTCGGCGATCGTCTGCGAGACCTCCATCAGCAGCACCGCGCCGATCGCGAAGTTCGGGGCGACGAAGCAGTTGGCCTGGGAGGCCTCGGCAGCCTGCCGGGCGGCCTCGAGCTCGAAGCCGGTGGTGCCGACGACAGCGTGGACCCCGGCCTCAAGACAGGCCTTGACGTTGGCCAGCGCCGTGTCCGGGACGGTGAAGTCGACGACCACGTCGGCGTCCGGCAGAACATCGCCCAGCTCGGTCCCGAGCGCGGGGTCGGCGCGGCCGCTCAGCTCGAGGCCGTCGGCCTGCTCGACCGCCTCGCAGACGGCCTGGCCCATTTTGCCGGCGGCGCCGGCGACCGCGACCCTGGTCATGCTGCGACCAGTGCCTCGCTGACCGGCGCCAGCGCCTTGCGGAAGCGGTCCTCGTCGGCGCCCACGCAGGCGGCGGAGAGCCGATCTGCCCCGTAAAGCTCGTGCGCGAGCTCGGTCAGGTCGTTGACCTCGATCGCATCCACTTTGGCCAGCATCTCGTCAAGGCTTTCGATCGGCAGGTCGAACAGGGTCGCCCGCGAGATCCGCGTCATCCGCGCCGCGGTCGACTCGGAGCTCAGCACCAGCCGGCCCTTGACGCTCTCTTTCGCCCGCACCAGCTCCTCCTCGGAGACCGGCTCTGACCGCAGACGCGCCATCTCGGTGCCGATGATCGAGCAGGCCTCCTCGACGTTGTCCTCGCGGGTGCCGACGTAGGTAGCGACCAGGCCCTGGTCGGTGAACTGCTCGTTGTAGGAGCCGACCGAGTAGGCGAGCCCGCGCTTCTCGCGCACCTCGCGGAAGAGGCGCGAGGAAGTCGAGCCGCCGAAGATCGCGTCGAGCACGGCCAGCGAGTAGCGCCGCTCGTCGTCGCGCCGCAGGCCGGGTGCGCCGAAACAGATGTGGTACTGCTCGGTCTCCTTGCTGAGGAAGCAAAGGCGTGAATCGCGCTCCAACTCGGCCTTGGCGACCCCTCCCCCGTCTCCGGCCGGCGGGTTGACCAGCTGCTTTGCCATCTCGACGATGCGGTCGTGTTCAAGATGCCCGGCGGCGCCGACGACGATTCGCGGGGCGGTATAGCGGGAGCTGCGATAGTCCTCGATGTCCGGCACGGGAACGGAGGCGATCACCTCCGGTTCGCCCAGCACCCGGCGGCCCAGCGGATGCGACCCGAAGACGGCCTCGGCGAGCACGTCGTGGACGCGGTCCTGGGGCTCGTCGTCGTACATCGCGATCTCCTCCAACACCACCTGGCGCTCGGAGTCGATGTCCGGGTAGGTCGGCGCCAGCAGCATCTCCGCCAGCAGGTCGAAGACCTCCTCGGTGTGCTCGTCGAGGAAGCGGGCGTGGAGGTGGGTCGTCTCCTTGCCGGTGGCGGCGTTGACCGCCGCCCCGAGCCCGTCGAAGCGCTCGGAGATCTCGATCGCCGAGTAGCGCGTCGTCCCCTTGAAGAGCAGGTGCTCGAGGAAGTGCGAGACCCCGGCCTGCGCCGGGGTCTCGTTCCTGGATCCGGTCCGGACCCAGAGCCCGAGCGCCACGGACCGAACCGAGGGAACCTCCTCGGTTACGACCCGGACGCCCGAGTCCAGCTCAGTGAGCTTGGCGCCCAATTAGTCGCGCCGCTCGCGTTCACGGCGCCGGCCGCCGCGATCGCCGCCGCGTCCACGGTCGCCGCCACCACGACCGCGGTCGCCGCCGTTGCGCCGGCCGCCGCCGCCATCGCCGCCGGAACCGACCGCGGCCAGTTCCTCCGGCGATTTGCCCGCGACCGAGGGGTCGTCGGTGAGGCGCAGGCCGATGCGGCCGCGCTCCTTGTCGACCTCGACCACGGTGACGTCGATCTCCTCGCCTGCTTTGAGGACGTCGTCGACCGAGTCGACCCGCTCGCCCGGCTTCACGTTGGAGATGTGAAGCAGGCCGTCGGTGCCCTTGACCAGCTCGACGAAGGCGCCGAAGGTCGTCGTCTTGACGACTTTGGCGGAGTCGTAGCGGTCGCCGATCTCGGCCTCCTTGGTCATCGAGTTGATCCGGGCCACACAGCCCTCGACCAGTTCGCCGGTCGGCGCGTAGATCCGCACCGTGCCGTCGTCCTCGACGTCGATCTCGGCCTCGAACTCCTCGCAGAGGGCGCGGATCGTTTCGCCGCCTTTGCCGATCACGGCCCCGATCTTCTCGGGGTCGATCTTGATCGACTCGATCGCCGGAGCGTGGACCGAGAGCTTCTCCCGCGGCCCGTCGATCGCCTCGGCCATCTTGCCGAGGATGAACTGGCGGCCCTCGAGGGCCTGGTCCAGCGCGTCCCGGAGGATGTCGAAGGTGACGCCGGTGATCTTGATGTCCATCTGCAGGGCGGTGATGCCCTCGGCGGTGCCGGCGACCTTGAAGTCCATGTCGCCGAGGTGGTCCTCGACGCCGGCGATGTCGGTGAGGACGATGTAGTCGTCACCCTCCTTGATCAGACCCATGGCGACGCCGGCGACCGGTGCGGTGACCGGGACGCCCGCTGCCTGCAGGGCCATCGAGGAGGCGCAGACCGAGCCCATCGAAGAGGAGCCGTTGGACTCGAGCGTCTCGGAGACCGCGCGGATCACGTACGGGAACGACTCTTCGTCTGGAACGGTCGCCAGCAGGGCTCGCTCGGCGAGCGCACCGTGGCCGATGTCGCGCCGCTTCGGGCCGCGCATGAAGCCCGCCTCCCCGACCGAGAAGGGCGGGAAGTTGTAGTGGTGCCAGAACCGTTTCGTGGTCTGCAGTCCAAGGGTGTCGATCCGCATGTCCATCCGGGTCGTCCCGAGGGCGACGTTGGAGAGGATCTGGGTCTCGCCGCGGGTGAACAGGGCCGAGCCGTGGACGCGCGGGGAGATGTCTACCTCGCACTCGATCGGCCGGATCTCGTCCTGGGCGCGACCGTCGGGGCGCTTCTTTTCGACGGCGATCGCCTTGCGGATCGTGTCCTTCTCGATCGAGTCGATCGCGGCCTTGACCTCGGCGACGCGGTCGGCGTCGACCTCGCCGTCCTCGTGGGCGGCGGCGTAGTGACCCACCACCTCGTCCTTGACTTTGTCGATCGCCTCGTAGCGCTCGAGCTTGCCCTCGGTGGCGATCGCGTCGACCAGCGCCTGGCCGTGCGAAGAGCGGATCTCGGAGAGCAGGCCCTCGTCGATGCTCGGGGCCTCGACGACCATCTTCTCTTTGCCGACCTTCTGCTGCAGTTCCTCCATCGCCGCGCAGAGCTTCTTGATCTCGGCGTGGGCGATGTCGAGGGCGTCGAGGATCTCGGCCTCGGTGACGCCGGTGGCGCCGGCCTCGACCATCAGGATCGCCTCGTCGGTACCGGCGACGATCAGATCGAGTTCGAGCTCCTCGTGCGTCTCCTCCGGCGGATTGACGACGAAGTCACCCTCGTGTTTGCCGATGCGGACCGCACCGACGTGAGCGGCGACCGGGACCGGGGAGATCGCCAGCGCCGCGGAGGCGCCGTTCATCGCGAGGATGTCGTAAGGGTTGACCTGGTCGACCGACATCGGGATCGCGACCAGCTGGGTCTCGTAATGCCAGCCCTTGGGGAAGAGTGGCCGGATCGGACGATCGATCATCCGCGCGGTCAGCGTCGCCTTCTCGCTCGATTTGCCCTCGCGACGGAAGAACGAGCCGGGGATTTTGCCCGCGGCGTACATCCGCTCCTCGATGTCGACGGTGAGGGGAAGGAAGTCCACGTCGCGAAGGTTCCCGACGGTGGCGGTGCAGAGGACCATCGTGTCGCCGCTGCGGACGACGACGGCACCGCTCGCCTGCTTCGCGAGTTTTCCGGTCTCGAAGGAAATCTGGCTGTCGCCGATGTCCGCCGAGACGCGGGTTACGTCAAACATGCTCATTTAGTTGTTACCTCCGGCCGCCCGGTTGGCGACCCATTGCGTTCAGAACTCTCGTTCTCTAACTGCGACAAGGGTACAGGCATCGAAAACTGCCGGAGTGCCAGCCACCCCGGCGCGGATCCCGGACTGGAAATCGCGCATGATCCGCGCCTTGGTTGCCTCCGCGCGGCGGTCGGACTCAAAGCGATCGAGATCGAGCCCAAAGCGCTCCGCCCGCTCCCACAGATGCGGATCGTCAACCCGGCCGCGGTCGGCGTAGAGCGAGTCGACGAACGCGAAGAAATGGTCCTGCTGTCCCGCCGCCTCGGCAGCTGCATGGAGCGCGGGCGAGCGCGGGTGCTTGCTGGCGACCGGAAAATGCCGGAAGGCGAGCCGGCCGGGGCGCTCGCGCAGTCGCTGCCAGGCGCCGGCGCAGTGCGGGCAGCCGAGGTCGGCGTAGACGATCAGTCCCTCCTCCCCCTCGCCGGCGACGTGGTCGTCCGGCCCGATCTCCGGGACCGGGGCCGAACCGAGGTCGGTCACGCCCTAGGAGAGCGCGTCGAAGATGACGTTGGCGCCGGGGAACTCGCCCGGGTTGGGCGATTCGTAGGTCCAGGCGACCACCCCGTCCTCGTCGATCAGGACGAGGGTGCGGTTGGCGGTGCCGACGCGGTCGATGTAGGAGCCGTAGGCGCGGGAGACCTCGCCCTTGGGCTCGAAGTCGGAGAGCAGGGTGAACTCGAAGCCCAGCTTCTCCTGAAAGGCACGGTGGGCCCAGGCGCTGTCGACGCTGATCCCGACCAGCTCGGCGCCGGTCTCGTCGATCTGCGGCTTGACCTCCTGGTAGATCGAGAACTGATCGCCGCAGACGGGGCTGAAGTCGGCCGGGTAAAAGACCAGCATCAGCTTGCGGCCGCGGTAGTCGGCCAGCGAGACCTTTTCGCCTTCCTGATCGCGGAGGGTGAAGTCGGGAGCCTGCTGCCCGACCTCGATCATCGCCGCAGGCCGAGTTCTTTGACCAGGGCGCGGTAGCGCTCGAGGTCGGTCTTCTCGAGGTAGCGCAGCATGCGGCGGCGCTTGCCGACGAGCATCAGCAGGCCGCGACGCGAGTGATGGTCCTTGGCGTGGCTGCGCAGGTGCTCGGTGAGTTCGTTGATCCGCTCGGTCAGCAGCGCGATCTGGACCTCGGCCGAGCCGGTGTCCTTCTCGCCGCGACCGTACTTGCCGATCAGCTCGCTCTTTTTCTCTTTGGTCAAGCTCATGTCGTTACCAGGCTAAAAAAAACCGCGCACTTCAGTGCGACGGCCGCTGGAAAGTAGCACAGACGCGCCTGGCGTCCTCGACGTCGCGGTGCATCTGGGCGACCAGCTCGTCGACCTCGTGGTAGGCCCGCTCGCCGCGCAACCTCTCGACGAAGGCGACCCTCAGGGTCTTGCCGTACAGGTCCTCGTCGTAGTCGATCAGGTAGGTCTCGATCAGGACGCCGCGGCCGCTCTCGAAGGTCGGGCGGACGCCGACGTTGACCGCCGCCGGGACGCCGTTGGCGAAGGCGGCGTAGACCCCGTGCCCGGGAATTGCGAGGCGATCGTCGGGGACCAGGTTCGCAGTCGGGAAACCGAGCTCGCGGCCGCGCTGGTCGCCCTTGACCACGGTCCCCTCGACCATGAACGGAGCGCCGAGGCAGCGGCGGGCGCCGGCCATGTCGCCGGCGGCGACCAGGGCGCGGATCCGGGTCGAGGAGACGGTCTCGCCGTCGACCTCGACCAGCGGCACCACCCTGGTCTCGAACTCGGGATGGGCTTCGAGCATCGCCGGATCGCCTTTCGCTTTCGCCCCGAAACGGAAGTTCTCGCCGACCGAGACCTGCTTGGCGTTCAGCTTCTCGACCAGAACGTGCTCGACGAAATCCTCGGCGCTCTGGGTGGAGAAGCCTTTGTCGAAGGGAATCACGACCAGCTCCTCGACCCCGAGGCCCTCGATCACGTCGCGCTTGACGCCGAAGGGCATGATCAGCTTCGGCGTCGCCGCCGGGTGCAGGACTTCGAGCGGGTGCGGGTCGAAGGTGAGGACGGTGTCGGCCGCCTCGATCACCGCCCGGTGGCCGAGGTGGACGCCGTCGAAGGTGCCGATCGCGACGTTGCGCGGCCGCGGCTCAGCATCGGGCAGGGAGGTGACTTTGATGCTCACCGCAGCGCCTCCGCCACCGCGGGCACCAGCTCGGCGACCCGCTCGGCCGGCAGCTCCTCGCCGGCGTCCTCGACCCGGAACGGCCCGACGGCGGTCCGCCGCAGGTCAGAGCAGTAGGCATCCCCCAGGGTCTCGACCAGAGTTCGCACGTAGGTCCCGGCCGAGCATTCGATCTCGTAGTGGGCATGCTCGTCATCGCTGGAAAGCAGCTCGGCGCGATGCACCTGCACGTCGCGGGCGGGGGTGTCCACGACTTCGCCACGGTGGGCCTTCTTGTAGAGGCGCTCGCCGCCGACCCGCACCGCCGAGGTCATCGGTACATGCTGGCGCACCGTGCCAGTTGGCAGGTCCAGCGAGCCCGGCATGTTTCCGGTCTCGGTCAGCTCGCCGTCTGGATCGCCGGTGCTGGAGCGCCAGCCGAAGCGGGCGGTGGCCAGGTAGGTCTTGGGCAGGCCGACGAGGAAGCGCTGCAGGCGGGTCGCGCGGCCGAGCAGGATCAGCAGCAGCCCGGTGGCGAAGGGGTCGAGCGTGCCGGCGTGGCCGGCCTTGACGCCGCGCTCGCGACGGACCTCGGCGACGACGTCGTGGGAGGTCACGCCCGCTGGCTTGTCGTAGAGCAGAACGGTGCCGGTCTCCGCCGCCATCCTCAGCTTCCGAGCTGCTTCGAGACCTCGTCGCAGAGGATCTCAGCCAGCGCGTCGAACTCGAGGTCGGTGGAGAAGCCGGCGGCGCGCTTGTGCCCCCCTCCTCCGTGCAGCCTGGCGATCGCCGAGACGTCGACCTCCCCGGCGCTGGAGCGCAGGCTGACCTTACGGGCGGCCCGGCCGCGATCGCCAAGATCGCGGATCACGGCGGCGACCTTGACCCCGTCGATCGAGCGCAGGTTGTCGATCAGCCCCTCGGTCATCTCCTCGCCGGCCCCGGTCGCCTCGTAGTCGGCGGTGGTGATGTAGCTGAGCGCCAGTCTCCCTTCGCAATGGCTGGAGATGTTGTCGAGCGCCCGCGAGACCAGCCGCAGCTTCTCCAGCGGTACGTGCTCATAGAGGCGGCGGTAGGTGTCGTCGACGTCGACGCCGGCTTCGATCAGGTCGGCGGCGACCCGGTGGGTGTGGGCATTGGTGTTCTCGTACATGAACTTGCCCGTGTCGGTGATCAAGCCGACGTAGAGCGCCGAGGCGATCTCCGGGGTGATCTTCGTCCCCAGCAGCAGGGCCAGGTCATAGACGATCTCGGCGGTGCAGGAGGCATCCACCTGGACCAGGTTGATGTCGCCGAAGCAGGTGTTGTCGTGGTGGTGGTCGATGTTGATCACGTCGTTGCCGCCGGCCGTCAGCCAGTCGACCGGCACCCGGTCGACGTTGCCGCAGTCGAGGAAGACCACGGTGCGGTCGGCCATGTCGGCCGGGGGCTCGTGGAAGACCTCCTCCAGCGGCAGGAAGCGGTACTCGATCGGCAGCGGGAACTCCTTCGCCGCCATGAACATCACCGAGTCCTTGCCCAGCTGGGTGAGGACGTTGTGCAGTCCCAGAAGCGAACCTAGGGCATCGCCGTCGGGCCCCTCGTGGGCGGTCAGCAGGAAGCGGTCGCGGGCGCGAAGCTCGGCGCTGACGCGCTCGAGGTCGGAGGTGGCGACGTCGGGCACCGAGCTCATTCCTCCTCGCCCTCCTCCAGCAGTTCGGAGATCCGCACGCCCTGCTCGATCGTGTCGTCGTAACGGAAGGTCAGGGTCGGGGTCCGCTTCATCCGCGTCTCCGCCGCGATCCGCGACTGGATCACGCCGTGCGAGGAGCGCAGCCCCTCCAGGGTCGCCTCACGCTCCTCCTCGGAGCCGAGCACGCTGACGAACACCTTTGCGGTGCGCAGGTCGGGACTGGTTTCAACGGAAGTGACGGTCACGAAGCCGATGCGAGGATCACTCAATTCGCCTGCGATGGCGGCCCCCACGACCTCGCGGAGCACCTCGTTGATGCGCCGCATGCGGGAGCCAGCCATGCTAGTGCCTGTCCGGGCGCCCGCGCGTGCAGCTGGCGAGGGCCGGACCGAGCGGGGGTAGGACGCAGGGAGGCCGAATGGCGTCGCCATTTGGCCGACCGAGGACGACGCCCCGCGAAGTGTGTCCGGCGCCACCAGGTGCGCGTGGGGGCGTTCGGACAGGCACTTCACTCCAGGGTCTGCTCGACCTGTTTCGTCTGGAAGAACTCGAGCACGTCGTCTTCCTTCACGTCGGCGTACCCGTCGAGGACGATGCCGCACTCCTGGCCCTCCTCGACTTCCTGGACGTTGTCTTTGAAGCGGCGCAGGGAGCCGAGCTCGCCGGTCCAGATCACCGTGCCCTCGCGGATCAGGCGGACGCTGGCGGTGCGCACGGCCTTGCCCTCGGCGACGATGCAGCCGGCGATGCGGCCGACTTTGGAGGCTTTGAAGGTCTGTTTGACCAGCGCCTCGCCGATCGTCTCCTCGACCTCGACCGCGTCGAGCAGGCCCTCCATCGCGTTACGCAGGTCTTCGGTGATCTTGTAGATGACCGAGTAGGTGCGGACGTCGACGCCCTCGCGCGCGGCGGCGCGTTTGGCATCCAGCAGCGGGCGCACGTTGAAGCCGATGATGATCGCGTCGGAGGCCGAGGCCAGCATCACGTCGGACTCGTTGATGCCGCCCGTCTGGGAGTGGATGACGTTGATCGCGACCCGTTCCTGCGGCACCTTGGCGAGCTCGTCCTGCAGCGCCTCCAGGGAGCCGGCGACGTCGGCCTTGAGGACGATGTTGAGCTCCTTGATCTCGCCCTCCTGGGCGCGAGCGAAGACCTCGTCGAGGCTGACCTTGCGGCCCTGGCGACGGGCCAGCGCCTCGGTTTTGAGCCGGTGGGCGCGCTCTCCGGCCATCTGCCGGGCCTGGCGGTCGCCGTCGACCGACTGCACGAACTCGCCGGCGTCGGCGACGCCGTCGAAGCCGAGCACCTCGACCGGCATCCCCGGCACCGCCTCCTCGACCGCCTTGCCGGTGAAGTCCTGCATCGCGCGGACGCGTCCCCACTGGGGCCCGGCGACCAGCGAGTCGCCGACCCGCAGGGTGCCGCGCTCGACCAGGACGGTGACCACGGGGCCGCGGCCGGGATCGAGCTGGGACTCGATCACGTGGCCGGAGGCCTCCGCGTTCGGATTGGCGGCCAGCTCCTCGAGCTCGGTGACCAGCAGGATCATGTCGAGCAGGTTGTCGAGGCCTTCCCTGGTCTTCGCCGAGACCTCGCAGAAGACGGTGTCGCCGCCCCACTCCTCGGGAGTGATTTCCATCTGGGCCAGCTCGCCGCGAACCTTTTCGGGGTTGGCGCCCTCTTTGTCGATCTTGTTGACGGCGATCAGCATCGGCACGTCGGCGGCGCGGGCGTGGTCGATCGCCTCCTTGGTCTGCGGCATGACGCCGTCGTCGGCGGCGACGACCACGACGACCACGTCGGTGACCTTGGCGCCGCGGGCGCGCATCGCCGTGAAAGCGGCGTGGCCCGGGGTGTCGAGGAAGGTGATCGTCTTATCGTCGTGGTGGACCTGGTAGGCGCCGATGTGCTGGGTGATGCCGCCGGCCTCGCCCGCGGCAACCTCGGTCTCGCGAATCGCGTCCAGCAGGGAGGTCTTGCCGTGGTCGACGTGACCCATGATCGTCACCACCGGCGGCCGGTCGACCAGGTCCTCGTCGGCGTCGGAGAACTCCGGCTCCTCGGGCTCCTCGTCGGCGGCGTGGACGATCTCGACCTTGCGGTCGTACTCGTCGGCGATCACCTTCACCGAGTCGTCGGTGAGGGTCTGCGTCAGCGTCGCCATCTCGCCCATCATCATCAGTTTTTTGATCACCTCGGCCGGGGCGAGGCCGAGCGATTCGGCGACTTCGCGCACCGTGGCGCCGGAGTTGACCTTGGTTGCCTCGGGCTCGGCGGGGGTCGCCGGGGACGCCGGCGGCTCCTCGAGCAACGGACGGCGACGGCGGCCACCGCGGCGGCGCGGCGGGCGCTGCGGCGGCGGGCCGCCTCCCTGCTCGCGACGCGAAGCCTGAGAGTCGATCACCACGCGGCGTTTTTTCGAGCCTGCGCCACCGCCACCGCCGGCGCCCTGCTGGGCGCCACCGGCGCGAACCGGTTTGGTCGAGGTGCTCCGGCCTTTCGGGTTGGCCGGTTTGGCCTCCGCGGGCGCTTTCGGCTGTGCCGGAGCAGCCGCATGCTCGGCTCGAGGAGCCGGTTTGGCCGGAGCTTTCTTCGCCTCCGCCCCGCCGTTGCCCTTGGCGGCCGAGATCGCCTTCAGCGCGTCTGCCTCCTCGACGCTGGAGGCGGCGGCTTTCGCCTCCACCCCGGCCGCCTTCAGCGCCTCGAGCAGCTCCTTCGAGCTGACGCCTTGCGCTTTCGCGATCTCGTGTACGCGTTTCTTGGCCACTAGGCCTGCTCCGCCCCCTCGGCGGGCGCCGCGGCTTCCTCGTCCTCGCCCAGCGTCTCGCCCTCGACTTCCTCGGCTTCGGTGGCCTCCTGCTGAATGTCTTCTTCGATCGCCGCCTCCGTAGCGACTTCGTCAGCGGTCTCCTCGACCGCCTCCTCTTCCGCCGCGGGCTCCTCCTCGACCGGCTCGACGAAGTTTGCCTCCGCCCTGCTGACGATCTCGTCGACCTGGCCCTCGTCGGCGTCCGGGTCGGCGAGGATCGCGATCTCGGCCTCCGAGAGGTCGGCGAGGATCGCGGTCTGGCTGGTCTCGAAGCGCGAGAGCGCCTGATGCGGCTCCAAACCGCAGTAGGTCGACCCGGGCAGCGCCGCGTTCGGGCAGCGACGGCCGTTGGAGAGGATCGCCATGCAGCGGCCGTCGAACTGTTCCTCCCCCTCGACCTCGACCTCGTGTTCTTCGGAGGCGAACTCGGACTCGGACTTGATGTCGACGCGCCAGCCGGTGAGGCGGGCGGCGAGGCGGGCGTTCTGGCCGTCGCGGCCGATCGCCAGCGAGAGCTGGTCGTCGGGGACGATCACCGTCGCCTGGCGCTCCTCGTCGTCGACGATCACCTCGCGCACGCGCGCCGGCGAGAGCGCTTTGGCGACGAAGCGAGCGGGCTCCTCGTTGTAAGGAATGATGTCGATCTTCTCGCCGCGCAGCTCGGATACGACCATCCGCACGCGCGAGCCGCGGGGACCGACGCAGGCGCCGACCGGGTCGACGCCGTCGGCGTGGGAGACGACGGCGATCTTCGAGCGGTAGCCGGGCTCGCGGGCGACGCCGACGATTTCGACCAGCTTGTCGGCGATCTCCGGGACCTCGAGCTCGAACAGGCTTTTGATCAGCTCGGGGCTGCGGCGGGAGACGACGATCGCCGGCCCTTTGGTCGAGTCGGAGACGTCGGTGATCACGGCCTTGACCCGCATCCCGTGGTCGTAGCGCTCGTTGTAGACCTGCTCGGACTTCGGCAGCAGCGCCTCGACCCGCTCGCGCAGCTGGACCAGCGTGTAGCGCTTGTCGGACTGCTGGATGATCCCGGTGATCAGCTCGCCGACCCGGTCCTGGTACTCGTCGTACATCATCTGCCGCTCGGCCTCGCGGATCCGCTGCAGGATCACCTGCTTGGCGGTCTGGGCGGCGATCCGGCCGAAGTCTTCGGGGGTGACGTCCTTGGTCTCGATCTGGTCCTCGTAGGGAGCGATCATCTCCGGGTCGAGCTCGGGGTCCTCCGGCTCTTTCAGTTCGCCGGTCTCCGGATCGACCTCGGGCTCCTCCTGCAGCTCGGCCGCCTCGGCCAGCAGCTTCTCCTCCAGCTCGGGAGGCAGGATCAGTTCGAAGACGCGGAAGTCACCCGTCTCGTGGTCGAGATCGACGCGCGCGTATTTAGCCGCACCGGGGGTCTTCTTGTAGGCCGAGAGGAGGGCGTCCTCGAGGGCGTCCATCAGCTTGTCGGCTGAGATTCCCTTCTCCTGCTCGAGCGCTTTGACTGCGTCGACGATCTCTTTGGTCACTGCGGAGACTCCTTGTTCTCGGAAGCGGTGGCGGTGCGGCGGTACTTGGGCCCGGGCGAGGAAACCTCCAGCGAATAATCGACCCGCAGGTCCGCCAGGTGATGAGTGACCCTTTCGCAAAGCGCAAGGTCGACACCGTCTGGGTGATCGATGAAGATCCGCAGGGCATCGGTCCTCGGCTTCTCGAGGGCGACGACGTCGATCTCCGGATCCAGCCCGGACAACTCCTGCTGAATGTCTTGCTCGGTGGGGTCGGTCATGCCTGGAATTTCGGGGTGGAGGCGTAAAAAAAGTGGGCCAGGCCCACTTCTCGACACGCATAGGGGACAGAAAAGCTTGAAATCAGTATAACCCGCTCAGGCTGCCGGCCGGCTTGCTTTTTCCCGCAAGCGGTCGACTTCGTCCAGGATCGCCTCGGCGACCTCGTCCTTGGAGGCGATCGGCACCTCGGTCTCGTCCTCGGCCCCGATCAGGGTGACGGCGTTGCGATCGCTCTCGAAACCGATCTCCGGATTCGAGACGTCGTTGAGGACAATCAGGTCGGCGCCCTTGCGTCGCAGCTTGCCGCGCGCCCGCTCGACCGCCTCTCCGCCGTGCTCGGCGGCGAAGCCGACGACCGTCTGCCCCTCGGCCCGGCGCGAGGCGAGCGCGGCGAGGATGTCCTCGGTCGGCTCCAGCGTGAGATCCAGTGAGCCCGAGCGTTGCAGCTTGCCCTCGGCGGGGGCGGCGGCGCGGAAGTCGGCCGGGGCCGCGGCCATCAGCAGGACATGGGTGCGGTCGAACTCCTCCGCGGCGACGGCCGCCAGCTGGGCGGCGGTCTCGACGTCGACCCGGCGCACGCCCGGCGGCGAGGCCAGCGAGACGTTGGCGGCGATCAGCGTCACCTCGGCCCCGCGCTTCGCCGCCGCGGCGGCCAGGGCGATCCCCATGCGGCCGGAAGAGCGGTTGCCGATGAAGCGGACCGGATCGATCGGCTCGCGGGTGCCGCCGGCGGTGACCAGGACCCGCAGGCCGTCCCAAGGCCGGTCGCCCACGGGCAGCGAGGCCTCGACTCGGGCCAGCAGCTGCTCTGGGTCGGGCAGGCGGCCGCGGCCGAACTCGCCGCGCGAGGCGAGCTTGCCCTCCTCGGGCTCGATTACCTCGACCCCGCGGCTGCGCAGGGTCTCCAGGTTCGCCCGGGTCGCCGCGTCCGCGTACATCCGGTCGTTCATCGCCGGGGCCACCAGGCGCGGGGCGGCGCAGGCGAGGAAGGAGGTGGTCAGCATCGAGTCGGCACTGCCGTTCGCCAGCTTCGCGATCGTGTTCGCCGAGGCGGGCGCGACCAGGAAGGCGTCGCAGCGACCGGCCAACTCGAGGTGGCCGATCGGGTCGTGCGAGGTCTGCTCCTCGCCCGGGAAGGCGCCCCGCATCGGGTCGCGCTCGAACTCGGAGATCAGCACCGGGGCGCCGACGATTCCCTCGAAGGAGGCGGGGCCGACGAAGCGGGTGGCGGTCTCGGTCATGAGCACCCGCACGCCGTGCCCGTCGAGCGTTGCCAGGCGGGCCAGCTCAAGCGCCTTGTAAGCGGCGATACCGCCGCTTACGCCTAGGAGAAGTCGGGCCATGACCCGGTTTTAGAGCACGCCCGCCGCGCGGGCAATCCGGCGCTAGGCGCGGTACTCGTATTTCAGCTTGCCCTGGGCCAGCTCTTCGAGCGACATCGAGAGGTAGTTGCGCTCGCCGGTCGTGTCGACCATCGGCGGCGGGTACTCGCCGAAACCGCCCTCGCCGAGGTTGTGGTAGTAGCTGTTGATCTGACGAGCACGCTTGGCCGCGACGACGACGGCGGCGTAGTGCGAGTCAGCGTGGTCGAGAAGCTTGTCTACGCGTGGTTTGATCATCGGCCGGGCAGTCTAGATGATCGGCTGTCCGGACCCGGATCGAGCTCGGCCCGGACGATCGCCACCAGCTCGGCCGCGGCCCGGCCCACCTCGTCGTTGACGACGCAATGGTCGAAGTCTCCCTGCGCCGCCAGCTCCTGCTCGGCGACCTCGAGCCGCCTGTCGATCGCCTCCTGCGAATCGGTGCCGCGGCCGGAGAGGCGCTCGCGCAGGACCGCCGGATCGGGCGGGGCGATGAAGATTTGGACTGAGTCGATGCCGGAGGCGCGGACCTGCTGGGCGCCCTGGACCTCGATCTCCAGAACCACCGAGTGGCCCGCCTCGAGGCGTCTCTCGACCTCGCTGCGGAGGGTCCCGTAGCGGTTGCCGCTGTAGGTGGCGAACTCGAGGAAGTCGTCTTCGTCCTTGCGCTGCTCGAACTGCTCGGGGGTGAGGAAGTGGTAGTCGCGGCCGTCGATCTCCCCCTCCCGTGGCGCCCGCGTGGTGGCGGAGACGGAGAGCTCCAGGTCCGGCACGGCCGCGATCAGCTCCCTGATCAGGGTGCCCTTGCCGACCCCCGAGGGACCGGTGATGACGAAGACCTTGCTGGCCATGCGGCCGGAGATGATGACCGGCGGAGCGGTCGGCTAGTTAGCGACGGAGCTGGGAGATCAGCTCGGCGCGCTGACGCTCGGAGAGGCCGCCGATCGTCTTCGACGGCGAGATCCGGCACTGGTTCAGGATCCGGTTGGTCTTCACCCGGCCGTACTTCGGTACGGCGAGGAGCATGTCGAAGACCTTGGCGGTCAGCAGGTACTCCGGCGGGTCCAGCAGGATCGTCTGGATGCTGGCCCGTCCCGCCTTCAGATCCTTCTTCAGTTTGGCCCGCGCGGTGCGAATGTCGTTGGCCCGTTTGAGTGCCTCCATCCGCTGATCGAGGGACCGTTCCGGGGCCGCGAGGGAAGATTTCACCGAGGAAGCCGTCATCTGAGGCGGCGAGTATAGCCGCGGCTAAGGGGCGTGCAAGGCGAAGAGGGCCAATTGCCCCAAAATTCGTCTCAACCTCTACTCGAGGTCTAGCGCCGCCAGGCGTCGCGGCGCTTCCGACACGCCGGTTTGCAGTTCATCTGCTATCCGCGAGCCGGCCCGCGGGTCGCGAAAGCTCTCCGTCCCGACCGCCACGAGAGCTGCCCCCGCGGCGAGGAATTCGCTCGCGTCGGCACCGCTGGAGATCCCCCCCATGCCGACGACCGGCAGCTCCACGGCGGCCCGGACCGCTCGCACCTGCTGCAGCGCGATCGGCTTAACCGCCGGGCCCGAGAGGCCGCCGTGACCGGCCGCCAGGGCCGGCCCGCCGGACGCCGGATCGATCGCGCTCGCCTTCAGGGTGTTGATCAGCGAGACCGCGTCGGCACCCCCCTCTTCGGCGGCGACCGCGACCGCCTCCGGGCTTGCGACGTTGGGCGTCAGCTTGACGATCAACGGCTTCTCGGTCAGCGGCCGCAGCGCTTCCAGCAGCGCCTCGGTCTCGTCGGGGTTCTCGCCGACGATCAGCCCAGAGTGGACGTTCGGGCAGGAGACGTTCAGCTCCAGAGCGGCGACCTCATCCCGCTCGCCGACCGCCTGGACCAGGCGCGAGAACTCCTCGCGGTTGGTCGCCATAACCGAGACGATCAGGGGAACCGGCAGCTCCGCCAGCTGGGGCAGGTCGCTGGCGAGGAACTTCTCCAGCCCCTTGTTGGGCAGGCCGATCGAATTGATCATCCCGGCGGAGGTCTCCCAGATTCGCTGCGGTTCGTTGCCGGCGCGCGGCTCGGGGGTGATCGTCTTGGAAACAAAAGCTGAGAAGGGAAACTCCTGCAGCAGCTCATCGCCAAAAACCCTTCGCGCGGCTATGGCGTCGTAAGTCCCTGACGCGTTGACGACGGGGTGCGCCAACTCGATTCCGCAGAAATCAGGCATGCGCGACCTCCGCGACGGCATCGCCTCGCAGAACCGGTCCGTCGACGCAGAGCCGCAAGTAGCCGCCGTCGGGTTTCGGCACTGCGCAGCCGAAGCAGGCGCCGAAGCCGCAGGCCATCGGCGACTCCATCGCCAGTTCGCATGGAACCCCGTTTGCGTCGCACAGAGACCTGACCGCCTCCAGCATCGCCGGGGGGCCACAGGAGTAGACGACCGCGGAGGTGGCGTCGTCGCCGGCGAGCATCGCGGCGAGGAGGTCGGTGACGTAGCCCTGGTGTCCGGCGTGGCCGTCCTCGGTCGCGAGGCGCACGTCGGGGCAGAGGGTACCGGCGGCGCAGAAGAGCTCGTTGAGGCCGCCCGAGTGTTGCTGGTTGCGGAAGCCGAGGAGGACGCGGAGGGGGATGCCTTGCTCGACCAGGCGGCGGCGCCAGATCGCCAGCGGGGCGATGCCGATGCCGCCTCCGACCAGGATCGCTCCTGCCGCGTCCGGGTTGACCTGCTTTGGCGTGGAGAAGGTGTTGCCGAGCGGGCCGGTCAGCCAGACCCGCTCCCCCGGCTCCAGGTCGCAGAGCCGGTCGGTGCCGGGCCCGACGCCCTCGACCAGGAAGTCGAGCCGGATTCCCTCTTTGGCCGGCGCGATCTCGGCGAAGGAGATCGCCCGTGGCAGGAACGGGCGTCCTCCCCCCTCCCCCCAGCTCCGCTCGCTGGCGAGCATGTAGAACTGTCCGGGCTCGGGCTCGGGACCCTCGCGGTCGAGCAGGGAGAAGAGCCGGTAGCCGCCGGTCGCCGCGTTCGCCGCGACCTCGCACGAGCGGCGGCCGAAGGGCGCGGTCATTGCGGCTGCGCGGCCCGGACGTCGGTTTCGTGGATCTCCTGCAGCGAGCGCACCTCGGCGTCGCCCTGCTGGCTGGCCGCGATTGCGCGGGCGGCGGCGGTGGCGCCGGTCATCGTCGTCACGCAGGGGATCCCGGCGCGGACAGCCGCGGAGCGGATCTCGTAGCCGTCGGTGCGGGCGCCCGATCCGGTCGGCGTGTTGATCACCAGGTCGCATTCGCGCTTGCGGATCAGGTCGAGGACGTGGGGCGAGCCTTCCTGAAGCTTGTTGATCGGGGTCACCGGCACTCCCATCCGCTCTATTGCCTGGGCGGTGCCGTGGGTGGCGATCACCTCGAAGCCAAGGTCGTGGAAGCGAGTTGCGAGCTGGGTCGCGGCGGCCTTGTCGGTGTCGGTGACGGTGATGAAGACCGAGCCCGATTCCGGCAGCCGCACCCCGGCGGCGGCCTGGGCCTTGCCGAAGGCGGTCGGGAAGTCGCCGGCGATCCCCATCACCTCGCCGGTGCTCTTCATCTCCGGGCCGAGGACCGAGTCGGCGCCGGCGAAGCGGGCGAAGGGCAGCACCGCCTCCTTGACGCTGACGTGCTCGGGCAGGCCCTCCGGCAGCTCCTGGTCGGCCAGCCTCTCGCCCAGCATCAGCCGGCAGGCGACCTTCGCCAGCGGTACCCCGATCGCCTTGGACACGAAGGGAACGGTGCGGGAGGCGCGCGGGTTGGCCTCGATCACGTAGAGCTCGCCAGCCGCGACCCCGTACTGGATGTTGATCAGCCCGACGACGCCCAGCTCGAGCGCGATTCGCTCGCTGGTGGCGCGGATCCGCTCCAGCATCTCCTCGCCGAGGCTGAGCGGCGGGATCACGCAGGCCGAGTCGCCGGAGTGGACGCCCGCCTCCTCGACGTGCTGCATGATTCCGGCGACGTAGACCTCCTCGCCGTCGCCGAGGGCGTCGACGTCGACCTCGATCGCGTTCTCGAGGAAGCGGTCGAGCAGCAGCGGGTGCTCCTGATCGGCCTTGACGTTGGCCTCGAGGTACTTCTCCAGGTCCTCGGTCGAGTAACAGATCTCCATCGCCCGGCCGCCGAGCACGTAGGAGGGCCGGACCAGCAGCGGGAATCCGACCCGTTCGGCAACCGCGATCGCTTCCTCGGCCGAATGGGCGGTACCGTAGGGCGGCGCCTTCACCCCGAGCCGTTCCAGCAGCTCGCCGAAGCGGCCGCGGTCCTCGGCCAGGTCGATCGCGTCGACCGGCGTGCCGAGCAGCTTCACGCCCGCCTCTTCCAGGGTGCGGGCCAGCTTCAGCGGGGTCTGGCCGCCGAACTGGACGATCACGCCCTCGGGCCGCTCCTGCCCGCAGACGGCGAGCACGTCCTCGGCCGTCAGCGGCTCGAAGTAGAGGCGGTCGGAGGTGTCATAGTCGGTCGAGACCGTCTCGGGGTTGCAGTTGACCATCACGGCGTCGCGGCCCAGCTCGCGGGCGGTCATCGCTGCGTGGACGCAGCAGTAGTCGAACTCGATCCCCTGGCCGATCCGGTTCGGCCCGGCGCCGAGGATCACCACCGAGTCGTTCTCCCCGCGGCGGATCTCGCTGGCCGGGGGCGAGCCGTCGTGGCGGGTTCGCTCATGGCCTGAGTAGTAATAGGGCGTCGCCGCCTCGAACTCGGCGGCGCAGGTGTCGACCGCCTTGTAGGTGCGGGCGAGGCCGTCGGTGCCGTCGCCGTCCCTGGCCAGCGCCTGCAGCTCGCGCAGGAACCACGGGTCGACCTTGCAGGCGTCGTGCACGGCGTCGACCCCGATGCCGCGCTCGAAGGCGGCGAGGATCTGGTCGAAGCGCTCGGCGCAGGGAATCGCGATCGCCGCCAGCAGCTCCTCGTCGGACTCGGGGATCTCCGCCGCGCTGTCTAACTCGCGCGAGCGCATCGCCTTGGCGAAGGACTCGCGGAAGGTGCGGCCGATCGCCATCGCCTCCCCCACGCTCTGCATGTAGGTCGAGAGCCGGCCCTCGGAGCCGGGGAACTTCTCGAAGGCGAAGCGTGGGATCTTGGTGACGACGTAGTCGATCGTCGGCTCGAAGGAAGCCGGCGTGGCGCGGGTGATGTCGTTGGGGATCTCCTCCAGCGCATAGCCGACGGCCAGCTTGGCGGCCATCTTCGCGATCGGGAACCCGGTCGCCTTCGAGGCCAGGGCCGAGGAGCGCGAGACGCGCGGGTTCATCTCGATCACGGCGACCTCGCCGCTGCCGGGGTCGACCGCGAACTGGACGTTGGAGCCGCCGGTCTCGACCCCGATCGCCCGGATCACCTTGATCGCCTGGTCTCGCAGCTCCTGGTAGAGCGGGTCGGTGAGGGTCTGCGCCGGAGCCACGGTCACCGAGTCGCCGGTGTGGACGCCCATCGGGTCGACGTTCTCGATCGAGCAGATGATCACCACGTTGTCGTTGCGGTCGCGCATCACCTCGAGCTCGAACTCGCCCCAGCCGATCACCGACTCCTCGACCAGGACCTGGTTGATCGGGCTCGCGGCGAGGCCCTCGGAGACGACCTGGCGCAGCTCGGTCTCCGTGTTGCCGATCCCTCCCCCCTGGCCACCCATGGTGAAGGCCGGGCGGACGATCGCCGGCAGGGTGATTTCCCCGGCGGCCAGCTTCGTCTCCATCTCCCCCAGACTCTCGACGATGACCGACCATGGAACCCGGATGCCCGCATCCTGCATCGTCGTGCGGAACTTCTCGCGATCCTCGGCGCGGCTGATCGACTCCGCGTTGGCGCCGATCAGCTCGACCCCGAGGCGCTCGAGCGTCCCGTCCTCGTAGAGGCTCATCGCGATGTTCAGCGCGGTCTGGCCGCCGAGGGTCGGCAGTAGCGCGTCGGGGCGCTCCTTTTCGATGATCTTGGTCACCGGGCCGGGCAGCAGCGGCTCGATGTAGGTGCGGGTGGCGAACTCGGGGTCGGTCATGATCGTCGCCGGGTTCGAGTTGACCAGCACGACCTCGTAGCCCTCCTCGAGCAGGACCTTGCAGGCCTGCACGCCGGAGTAGTCGAACTCGGCCGCCTGGCCGATCACGATCGGGCCGGAGCCGATCAGGAGGATCTTCTGGATGTCGGTGCGTTTGGGCATCTGTCCTCCGGTCAGGCGGCTAGAGCAAGGAAGCGGTCGAAGAGGTGGCGGGCATCGTGCGGGCCCGGGCCGGCCTCGGGGTGGTACTGGACCGTGGCGCCGGCGACGTCGCGCAGGACCAAGCCCTCGACGGTGCGGTCGTAGAGGTTCAGCTGCGAGAGCTCGGCGACGCCGAAGTCGGTGTCCCAGCGGACCGGCTCGTCGCCCTCGATCTTCGGCTCGCCGCCGGGGCCGACCACGGCGAAGCCGTGGTTCTGCGAGGTGATGTCGATCCGCCCCGTCTCCAGGTCCTTGACCGGGTGGTTGGCGCCGCGGTGGCCGAAGGGCAGCTTGTAGGTCTCGAGGCCGACCGCGCGGCAGAGCAGCTGGTGGCCGAGGCAGATGCCGAAGACCGGCTTCTTGCCGATCACGCCGCGGACGGTGTCGACGACGTAGCCGAGCGCGGCGGGGTCGCCGGGGCCGTTGGCGAGGAAGACCACGTCGGGGTCCTCGGCCAGCACCTCCTCGGGGCTGCTGGTACAGGGCAGCAGGGTCAGCTGGCAGCCGTGCTCGCGCAGCTGGCGGACGATGCTGAGCTTGACCCCGGTGTCGATCCCGACCACGTGCGGGCCATCGCCCTCGAAGCGGACCGCTTCCGGCGGGGTGACGGTGCGGGCGAAGTCGGCGCCGTCCATCGCGGGCTCGGCGGCGATCCGTTCGCGCGCCTCGGCTTCCGGCGTCGCCGCCGGGAAGATGCCGCCGCGCATCGCCCCCGTGTCGCGCAGGTGACGGACCAGGGCGCGGGTGTCGACGCCGGAGACGCCGGGCACGCCGCAGTCCCGCAGCCAGTCGAGCCAGCCCCCCTCGGCGGTGGCGACGTCTTCGCCGTTCTTGGCGTCGCGCATGACGACCCCGCGGGCGTGGACGCGATCGGACTCCATCGCCGTCGCCGAGACGCCGTAGTTGCCGATCAGCGGATAGGTGAAGACGATGATCTGACCGGCGTATGAGGGGTCGGTGACCGACTCCTGGTAGCCGGTCATCCCGGTGTTGAAGACGACCTCGCCGGTGACCGCGCCGTCGTGGCCGCAGGCGAGCCCGTCGAGCCGGGTCCCGTCCTCGAGCAGGAGATACGCGCTCATCGGGGCGCCTTTCCAAACCATTGGTTGACAAAAGCGCCCCTCATGCGGCGACTCCGAGCGAAAAGGAGCGCAGGCGGAAGGCGACCTGGCCGGCGGCGACGGTCACCAGCACCCGGCCGGTGAGGGTGCGGCCGGCGCACCAGGAGTTGGCCGAGCGGCTCTCGTACCCGTCCTCGCCGACGGTCCACTCGGCGCCGAGGTCGCAGAGGACGACGTTCGCCTCCGAGCCCGGCGCAAGTGTCGGCCGCTCGAGGTCGAAGGGCTCGGCGCCGCCTCCCATCCGCTCGACCAGCAGGGCAAGGTCGATCGTCCCCGGCAGGACGAGCTCGGTGTGCAGGGCGGCGAAGGCGGTCTCGAGGCCGGTGACGCCCATCGCCGCCTGCTCGAAGGGCACGTCCTTTTCCTCCGGCTGGTGCGGCGCGTGGTCGGTGGCGATGCACTCGACGGTGCCGTCGCGCAGGCCCTCGATCAGCGCCTGGCGGTCGCGCTCTTCGCGCAGCGGCGGGTTCATCTTGAAGCGGTGCGGGTCGAGGCTGCGGACCACCTCGTCGGTGAGGCAGAGATGGTGCGGGCTGGCCTCGGCGCTGATCTGCACGCCGGCCGCCTTGGCGGTGCGGACGGCTTCCACCGACTCGGCGGCCGAGAGGTGCTGGACGTGGATGCGGGCGCGCTCGTAGCCGGCCAGACCGGCGTCGCGGGCGACCATCGTCGACTCCGAGACCGAGGGGATGCCGGCGACGCCGAGCGCGGCCGAGACCGGCCCCTCGTTCATCGCCCCGTCGCGCGAGAGGCGCGGGTCCTCCTCGTGCAGGGCGATGTTGCCGCCGCAGAGGTGCTGGTACTGGAGCGCCCGCCGCATCACCCCGGCGTCGACGATCGGCAGGCCGTCGTCGGAGAAGCCGACCGCGCCGGCTTCGCGCAGTTCGACCATCTCGGTCAGCTCCTCGCCCTGCATGCCTTTGGTCACGGTGGCGAGGAAGCCGACCGGGACCGAGGCGCCGGCCCGGGCCTGCTCCCGCAGGGCCGATATGTCGGCCGCCGTCGAGACCGGCGGCTGGGTGTTGGCCATCGCCAGGATCCCGCAATAGCCGCCCGCCGCGGCTGCCCGGGTCCCCGTCTCGACGTCCTCTTTGTGCTCGTGGCCGGGGGTGCGGAGGTGGACGTGGGGGTCGAAGAAGGCCGGGAAGGCGTGCAGGCCCTCGGCCTCGACCACCTCGGCGCCGTCGGCGTCGGCCTCGCCGGGCGAGGCGAGCTCGGCGATCTTCCCGTCGTGAATCACGACGTCATGGATCGCGCTGATGTTTGCCACCGGATCGAGGACGGTCGCCCGCCGCAGGACCAGGTGAGCGTTCTCGCCGGCGCGCACGTCGAGTGCGTCGGTGAGGCTCATGCCGGGGTTCCGATCGGGGTCGGCCGGTTGCCCTCGCCCTGGTCGGCGGTGGCGCCGCCCTCGCCGCCGGCGAGCAGCTCGTAGAGGATCGCCATCCGCACCACCAGGCCGGCGGCGACCTGCTCGCCGATCAGCGACTGCGGCGAGTCGATCGCCTCGCCGGAGAGCTCGACGCCGCGGTTGACCGGGCCGGGGTGCATCAGCAGCTGGCGCGGGTTGAGCCGGCGGCTGTCGATCTGGAAGTTCGCCGCGTACTCGCGCAGCGAGGGGACGAAGCTCTCGCTCATCCGCTCCTTCTGCATCCGCAGCGCGTAGACGACCTCGGCCTCCTCCACCCCGTCGAGGCTGTAGGAGACGTCGCAGCCGAGCTCCTCGATCCCGCGCGGGATCAGGGTCGGCGGCCCGCACAGGGTGACCTCGGCGCCCATCCGGGCGAAGGCGATCAGGTTGGAGCGGGCGACGCGGCTGTGGAGGACGTCGCCGACGATCCAGATCCGGATCCCCTCCAGCGAGCCGAGCCGGCGGCGCAGGGTGTAGACGTCGAGCAGCGCCTGGCTCGGGTGCTCGTGCTTGCCGTCGCCGGCGTTGACGACCGCGGCCGGGGTCCAGCCGGCGACCATCTGGGCGGCGCCGGCGTGGGGGTGGCGGATCACGATCGCCGCCGGGTCGTAGGCGGAGAGGGTGGCGATCGTGTCCTTCAGCGACTCCCCCTTCTCGACCGAGGAGCCCGCGGCCTTGACCGAGACCAGGTCGGCCGAGAGCCGCTTGGCGGCGAGGTCGAAGGAGCTCGAGGTGCGGGTGCTGGACTCGTAGAAGAGCGAGACGACGGTGCGGCCGCGCAGGGTCGGGACCTTCTTGATGTCGCGGCGACCGACCTCGGCGAAGCTCTCGGCGCGGTCGAGGATCGCTTCGATCTCCTCGCGGGAGAGCTGCTCGATCGAGAGCAGGTGCTTCATCGGCTCAGCTCCACTTGGCTGGGGTCGGAGATGGTCACCTCGTCTGTGCCGTCGACCTCATCGAGGCGGACGTTGACCCGCTCCTCGCGCGCGGTCGGCAGGTTTTTGCCGACGTAATCGGGGCGGATCGGCAGCTCGCGGTGGCCGCGGTCGCAGAGCACAGCCAGCTGCACCCGCTGCGGCCGCCCGTAGTCGAAGAGCGCCTCGATCGCGGCGCGGACGGTGCGGCCGGTGTAGAGGACGTCGTCGACGAGGACGACGGTGCGGTCGGAGAGGTCGAAGTCGATGTGGGAGGCGTGGACGACCGGCTGCGCCTCCGGAGCCTTGGCGCCGACGTCGTCGCGGTAGAAGGAGATGTCGAGGTCGCCGATCGGCAGCTCGGTCCCGGTCAGCTCGCCGAGGAAGACGTGAAGGCGGCGGGCCAGAACGGCGCCGCGGGTGTGAATGCCGACGACCGCCAGACGCCCCGAATCCGGGTTCTTCTCGGCGATCTCGTGGGCGATCCGCCGCAGCGTTCGCCTCAGGTCGTCGTGCTCCAGCACGACCTTCTCACTCACTTCGATCAATTCCTTCCTGGCCTCGCGGGACCGGGTTAAAGGACGCCGCCAATGTAGCAGCGCGTGGCGACGCCGCTAGCCGCCGGGCTCGGACTCTTCCCGCGTTTCGCGGGCTCCGTTCGGCACGAGATGCGGCTCGCCGCGCTCCGGGAAGGGCAGCTCGACGACGTCGAAGTCGCGCGGGGCGATCGTCGGTTCGAATACCTCGCGAGCCTCCTCGATCACCTTGCCGACGTGGTAGCGGGAGGAGATGTGGACCAGCGCCAGCAGCTTCACGTGCGCCTCGGCGGCGACGGCGGCCGCCTGGCCGACGGTCGAGTGCCCGGTCTCGGCGGCGCGCTGCACCTCCTCCTCGGCGAACGAGGCGTCGTGGATCAGCAGGTCGGCGTCGGCCGCGGCCGAGACGGTGGCAGGGCTGGGTGCGGAATCGCCGGTGATGACGATCGTGCGACCGGCGCGACTCGGCCCCATCACCAGCTCCGGCGCCACCGGCCCCTCGGTTCCTTCGACGGTCTCGCCACGCTGCAGGGCTGCGAAGGCGGGGCCTTCGGGCACCCCGGCGGCCGCGGCGGCGGCCGGATCGAAGCGGCCGGGCCGCTCGGCCTCGACCAGCGCGTAGCCGTTCGCCCGCGTGGTCCGGTGGGAGGCTTCGAAGGGGAGAACCTCGTAGCCCTCGCGCGCGACCGCGTCGCCCGGCCCCAGTTCGACCAGCTCCAAGGCGTATCCCAGCCGGCCGACCAGCGGCGAGAAGACCTGGAACAGCTCGGTCAGCCCCGGCGGGCCGTAGATCTTCAGCGGCACCTGCCGGTCGGTCAGGTCATAGGTCTTCAGCAGCCCCGGCAACCCGAGGATGTGGTCGGCATGAAAGTGCGTCAGGTAGATCTCGTCCGCCTGGACCAGGCCCAGCGAGCGCTGCATCTGCCGCTGCGTCCCTTCCCCGCAGTCGAACAGCAGCCGCTCTCCCCCACGCGCAACCAGCACGCTCGCCGTGGAGCGCCGCGCCGAGGGAACCGAGCCCCCGGTTCCGAGAAAAGTGACCGCCAGATCCATCGGCGGCGAGCCTACGTCAGTTACGGGTTAATCTGCCGAGTGAGCGCCCGTAGCTCAGCTGGATAGAGCGACAGCCTCCGGAGCTGTAGGCCACAGGTTCGAATCCTGTCGGGCGCGTCTCTTGCTGCTCAGCCGTCGGCGGCCTTGAAGCGGGCTCGCCACTCGTCGCGGTCGAACTCGGCCGGCTCGGTTTCGGCGAGGAAGCGTTCGAGGACGGCGATGAAGCGGCCGGGGCGCTCCAGCTGGGGGACGTGGCCGGTGTCCTCGAAGACCTCGAGCTGGCTGGCCGGGAGCTGGGCGTGGGTCTCGCGGGCGTGCTCGACGGGGATGATCGGGTCGTTCTCGCCCCAGACGATCAGCAGCGGCAGCGCTTCGGCCAGGTAGAGGCGGTCGAGGGCGGCGACGCGCTGCCCCTCGGTGCCGACGACCGAGCGCAGGGTGGCGAGGAAGGCCTTGCGGCGCTCTGGGTCGGAGAGGGTCGCGTAGCCGCGCGCCACTTCCGCGACGTCGGCGTTCGGCCGTAACCCGGCCATGCCCAGACCGCGGCCGAGGACAGATCCGACCCGTGAGCCGACGCCGGCGGTCGCCGAGATGAAGAGGTCGGCGCCGGGCAGCGCCGCGGCCCGCAGCACCGGGCTGACGTCGGGACCGAGGCCGCCGCTGGAGACCAGCACCAGCCGCTCCACCATCTCCGGGAACTGGTAGGTGAACTGCATCGCGACGCCGCCGCCCAGCGAGTGGCCGACCAGCGTCGCCCGCTCGTGGCCGAGAGTCAGCAGCAGGTCACGAAGGCCGCCGGCCAGGCCGCCGAGCGAGTAGTCGCCGCCCCCGGGTGCCGAGGCGCCGTGGCCGGGGAAGTCCGGGGCGATCACGGTGTGCTTCATCGCCAGCGGCTCGACCACCGATTCCCAGTTGTCGCAGGTCCCGGCCATGCCGTGGACGAGCAGCAGAACCGGGCCGGAACCGGCCTCGATGAAGCTCACCGAGCGACCGTGCACCTCGACAGTTTGGTGCCTCGCCTCGGCCGCTCTCAGTCGTGCCACCTTGCCTGCCACGGAGCGAACCTACCCCGAAGTGCGGTCGAGGTATCGCTCGCGGCGAATCTGTGACGAATTCCAATACTGTCGCGCCTGTGAACGACGCCCCCCGCGGCACCGCCCCTCAGGACACGCGCCCGCCACGCGGCGCCCTGATCGTGATCGCCGTAGGCCTGGTTGCCTGCCTGGTCGCCGCCCTGGCCAGCACCGGCAAGGGCGAGGGCGAAGCAGCCAACCTCGAATGGGTCGAGGCGAGCAAGCCGGTCGAATCCCAGCCGGCGCCGGTCCCGGGCGGCAAAGGCGAGATGCAGCTGACCGAGGCCCGCATCCGCGCCACCGGCACCAACGTCAGCGGCTACTCGCTCTACGTCGCCAGCGCCAAGCTGAACGTCTCGGCCGGGTCGCCGATCGGCGGAGGTGAGGCCGTCTGCACGGTGAAAGCGCCGCGCGGAACCGAAATCACCCGCTCCAGCGGCGGCCTGCGCGCCACCTACCCGCGCTCCTCCGAAGCCGGGATCTACAACCAGGAAGTGCCAGAAACGGTGCTGATGGACTTCAGCTCCAAGAGCAGCGAACTGGCGGTGCTCGAATTCCCCGACCGGCCGCCGCGCTTCACCAGCGAAAAGGGCGTCAAGGTCGAATGGCCCGAATACAGGACGGGCGAAGAGCGGATCGAATACGCAATCGCCGGCAAACCGAAGCAGGACCTGGAGCTGCCCTTCTTCACGATCTGGCGCACTACCGACGTACCGGCAGCCAAATTCGCCTGCCGGCTCGAGACGAAGGCCGGCGAGGAAACGGTGCGCGCCGCCGCCGCGCTCCCCGATCGGACGCCGCCTATCGACGAAGAAGCCGAAGCGCTGAAAGAAGAAGAACGCGAAGAAGCCGAAGAGGAATCGGAAGAGGGCGACGAGGGCTAGACGTCGAGGCTCTCCTGCGGGGCGACCAGCAGCTCAGGTCCCTCCGCCATCCCCTTGCCGACTTTGTTCAGCTTCGGGTTCGCCGGTGCGCTGGACATCCGGCTTGCCTCGAGCGGCCCGCACATCGCCACCGCGTCCTCGGCGCTCAGGTCCGGGTTGAGCCAGGCCGCCTCGGCCTCCGGGCCCGGGAGAATCGCCGGCATCCGGTCGTGGACCGGGGCGACGACCTTGTTCGGCGTCGTCGTCACCAGGGTGCAGGTGTAGAGAAAGCCGTCGTCGTAGCCGCGGTCCCCGGGGTCCGACCACTCCTTGCGGGTGCAGAGCCCGGCGAAGGCGAAGATCTCGCCGCCGTCGACCTGGAAGTGCCAGGGCTGGCGCGGCTGCTTGGGATCCTCGGCCTTCATCCACTCGTAGAAGCCGTCGGCGACGATCAGGCAGCGGTGGCGGAACTTGCCGACCAACGGCCCGTAGGCCTTGCTTTTCAGCAGGTTCTCTTTTTTCGCGTTGATCATCCGGTAGCCGACCTTGAGGTCCTTCGACCAGACCGGGACCAGGCCCCAGCGCATCAGCCGCGCCTCACGCTCCCCCTGCTTGGCCTCCTCCGGCTCGGGTGAGGCGCGCACGACCAGGATCTCCTGCGTCGGGGCGACGTTGAAGCGGCCGAACCCGGGTGGCGCTTTTTCCTTCTCGCCTTTCGGCTCAGCCCCGTCCCGGGCGCTCTCTTTCGCCGCCTCGCTCGCTTTGCGCTCCAGCGCTTTTTCCAGCTCGACCTCGAAGCGGTCGGCGACCTTCTTCGTGTCCTTGGTGGTGACCGTGAAGCGCCCGCACATGGGGACGCAGACTAGCTGGACGCGCCGGCCGCCTCTGGGCGCAGCTCGGCGTGGTCCCGGTACCAGTCCAGGGTGCGGATCAGGCCGTCGCGCAGCTCCACCTCGGGGCGCCAGCCGGTCATCTCGCGCAGCTTGGCCGAGTCGACGAACTGGCGGTCGATCTCGCCCTCGGGATTGCCGGTGCCAAGGTATTCGGGCTCGAGGTCGGCGCCTGAGACGGCGACGATCGTCTCCAGCACCTCGCGCACCGAGTGCGGCGTCTCGCCGCCAGCGTTGAAGGCCTCTCCCGCCCCGGGACCGCCAGCGCCGACCGCGTGCTCGACCGCCAGGTAGGCGGCAACGGCATCGGCGACGTAGAGGAAGTCGCGTTCGGGGCTGCCGTCGGAGCGGATCTGCGGCCGTCGGCCGTCGAGCACCGCGGCGATCGCCTCGGGGATCAGACGCGAGAAGTTGGGGTCGCCGCCGCCGTAGATGTTGGCAAAGCGGGTGACCGCGACCGGCAGGCCGTAGGCAGGCCGGTAGCTGAGCGCGATCGCATCCGCTGCGGCCTTGCTCGCCTCGTACGGAGAGGCCGGCCGCAGGCGCATCTCCTCGTGGTAGGGCAGCTCGTCGCTCGGCCCATAGGCCTTGTCGGAGGAGGCGACGACCACCGCCGGCACGTCGGCGCGGCGGCACGCCTCCAGCAGCGACCAGGTGCCGCGCACGTTGACTTCGAAGGTCTGGGTCGGATCGGCCATCGCGGGCCCGACCAGGGTTTGGGCGGCGAGGTGGAAGACGACCTCGAACTCGCCGGCCGCGATCGCCCCCCCGACGGCCTCGGCGTCGCGCAGGTCGATCTGCAGCAGCTCGACGTCGGCGTCGATCCTCTGCAGGGCCAGCCCCGAGCGCGGCGGCGGCGGCAAGTCGAGGACGCTGACCGTATCGCCGCGTTCGAGCAGCGCCCGCGCCAGGTTGGAGGCGACGAAGCCGTGACCGCCGGTGACCAGCGCCCGCTTCACGGCGCCTCCACCTGCGCGGCGTCCCAGATTCGCCACGGCGCCCGGCCCGCGGTCCAGAGGTCGTTGAGCACGACCGCGTCCTTGTAGGTGTCCATGCAGTCCCAGAAGCCCCCGTGGCGGTAGGCGCGCAAATGGCCATCGGCGGCGAGGCGCGTGAGCGGCTCGCGCTCCAGGACGCTGTCGGGCCCGAGGTACTCGAGGACCCCCGGCTCGAAACAGAAAAACCCGCCGTTGATCCAGTGCTCGCTGCGGGGCTTCTCGACGAAACCGGTCACTTCGTCGCCGGAGAGCTCGGCAACGCCCCACTGCAGATCGGGCCGGACGACGGTGACCGTCGCCAGGCACCCGCCCCCATCGTGGAAGTCGAGCAGCGCGCCGAGGTCGACGTCGGCGACCCCGTCGGCATAGGTGGCGCAGAAGCCCTCCCCGTCGAGCTGGTCCGCGAGCGCCGCGATCCGCCCGCCGGTCGGCGTGTCGAGGCCGGTGTCGACGCACTCGACCCGCACCCCCACCGGCCAGCGCTCGGCTGTGGCGAACTCCTCCACCGCCTCGCCCATGTAGCCGGTGGCAAGCAGGAAGCGATCGAACCCCTGTGCTGCGTAGATCTGGATCACGTGCCAGAGGATCGGCCGGCCGCCGATCTCGACCAGCGCCTTCGGCACCGACTCGGTCCGCTCGCGCAGCCGCGTCCCGCGGCCACCGCAGAGGACTACGACGGGTGGTTTCATCGTTTCCAGAGTTTTCCTCGCTATGGCGAGGTCGATCCTGGAAACGATCAGCCGCCGGCGACTGCGGGAAGGATCGTCACTTCGTCGCCGTCGTTGATCGAGGTCTCCAGGCCCTGCTGGAAGCGGATGTCCTCGCCGGAGACGTAGACGTTGACGAAGCGGCGCAGGTCGCCGTCCTGGGTGATGCGGTCGCGCAGCCCCTCGTGGGAGTCGAAGACGGCGTCGAGCACCTCGCCGACGGTGCCGCCCTCGACCTCGAGCTCCGCCTGGCCGCCGGTGGCGGCGCGCAGCTGCGTCGGGATCTTCACGGTGACTGACATCTAAGCGGTTACCTCCTGCCGGAACTCGGCCTCGAAGCTGTCGAGGTCTGGGTCGATCTCGTGCATCTGGAACGTATCGCGCGTCGCGTCCAGGGTCTTCAGACCCTCGCCGGTGATGTAGACGACGACCCGCTCGCCCGCGGCGATCTCGCCCCGTTCGGCCAGCTTGCGGAGCACGCCGACGGTGACCCCGCCGGCGGTCTCGGTGAAGATTCCGGTCGTCTCGGCCAGCAGCTTGATCCCCTCGCGGATCTCCTGGTCGGTGACCGAGTCGACGCCGCCGCCGGTGCGGCGCGCGTGCTCGACCGCGTAGGGGCCGTCGGCGGGGTCGCCGATCGCAAGGCTCTTGGCGATCGTCTCGGGGCGCTGCGGCTTGCAGACTTCCCAGCCTTCGGCGAAGGCGGTCGCCACCGGGCTGCAGCCCTCGGCCTGGGCGCCGTTGAAGGTCGGCTGCTGGCCCGCGACCAGCCCGAGGTCGAGCCACTCCTGAAAGCCGCGGCCGAGCTTGGTGAAGAGCGAGCCGGAGGCGATCGGGCTGACCACCCGGTCGGGCAGTTCCCAGCCGAGCTGCTCGACGGTCTCGTATGCGAGGGTCTTCGAGCCCTCCGCGTAGTAGGGCCGCAGGTTGACGTTGACGAAGGCCCAGGGACGGGTCTCGGCCAGCTGGGTGCAGAGGCGGTTGACGTCGTCGTAGTTGCCGTTGACGCCGACCAGGTTGGTCCCGTAGACGCCGGTCGCGAGCAGCTTCTGCTCCTCGAGGTTGGCGGGGACGAAGACGTAGGAGTCGAGGCCGGCGGCGGCCGCGTGGGCGGCGACGGCGTTGGCGAGGTTGCCGGTCGAGGCGCAGGCGACGGTCTCGAAGCCGAGCTCCTTCGCTTTCGCCACGGCGACCGCGACGACCCGGTCCTTGAAGGAGTGGGTCGGGTTGGCGGCGTCGTTCTTGATCCAGATCTCGGCGTCGACCCCAGCCGGTCCTCGAGCCGTTCGGCGCGCAGCAGCGGCGTCAGGCCCGGCTCCAGCGGATCGCTCGCCTTCCCTTTGAAGGGCAGGAAGTCGCGATAGCGCCAGATCCCCTGCGATCCGGCCTGGATCCTCCGCTTCGCCTCCGCCGCGTCGAGGCCGCCGAAGTCGTAGGCGACCTCCAGCGGGCCGAAGCAGTTTTCACAGACGTAGCTTGCGTCCAGCTCGTAGCCGGTTCCGCACTCCTTGCACTTCAGGCTCTCTACTGACATCCGATCCTCTTTTCGCTTCCTTACGCAAAAACCTCGCCATCTGTGGGGCGAGGTCCGATCGGACGTCCCCCACATCTTTCAGGCTCTACCTCTGCCTGCTGGATTTGGCACCTGTCTCGACCTTGCGGTCGCGATGGTTGCCGGGGCTTCACTGGGCCAGTCCCTCCACCCCTCTAGATGTGGCGCTTATGTGGGCAGAACTTTACCAGGCACCCCCGTTCACTTCCAACGCGGACGAGGCGGCTAACCTAGGCGCACGATGAGCCCGCTGCACCAAGAGACGATCGGACTGAACGATGCCGAACCTTCCGAAACCACGGCTGCGACGGCGTGGCCGGCGCGGCGAGCTCGTCTCTCAGCCTGCGGCGCCTGAGCGTCAGCAGCCCAACGTCGAGCAGATCGAGTCGAACGGCCTGCGCTGGGTCAACATCGAGTGGCCGGGCTCGCTGGAGCGCACCTGGCTCGAGGAGCACTTCGAGTTCCACGCCCTCGACCTCGAGGACGTGCTCTCGCGCAACCAGCGGCCGAAGATCGACGTCTACGACGACTACCTCTTCATCGTCCTCCACCTGCCGGTCTTCGACCCCGTCGCCGGGCGGCTCGGGACCGGCGAGCTCGACCTCTTCGTCGGGCCCGACTACGTGGTCACGATCCCGAACCTGCCGCTGCAGCCGGTCGAGTACCTGTTCGAGCGCTGCCGGGCCAAAGAGGAGCTGCGCGAACAGCTCTTCTCACGCGGCTCCGGCTACCTGCTCTACCGCCTGGTCGACGACAGCTTCGACTACTGCTTCCCGATGCTGCGCAAGATCGGCAACAAGCTCGACGCGCTCGAGGACCAGATCTTCGAAGAGCGGGCCGAGGAGGTCGTCCGCGACATCTCCAACGTCAAGCAGGAGATCATCAACTTCCGCAAAGTGATCCGGCCGCAGCGGCCGGTCCTGCGCGAGCTGGAGAAAGTCAAGCAGCGCTACCTGGCGAGCGACTTCGACCTCGAGATCTACTTCGACGACATCGTCGACGCCCACGAGCGCATCTGGGACATGCTCGAGAACTACAAGGAGGTCGCCGAGGCGCTCGAGGAGACCAACGAGTCGGTGATCTCCCACCGCCTCAACGACATCCTCCGCGTCCTGACCGCGATCAGCGTCGTGATCCTGCCGCTGACCCTGATCGCCAGCGTGATGGGGATGAACACCTGGGTCCCTGACGAGGGCGACCCGGTCGGCTTCTTCGTCGTCCTCGGGGTGATGGCGATGGTGCTGATCGGGCTGGTCGCCTACTTCCGCCGCCGCAAGTGGCTCTAACAGCGCCTGCGGCGGGCGGCGGCTTCCATAGGATGAGCGGCCCGTGGCAAATTTTCGCATCTGGGCGCCCTGGCGCCTCGCTTACGTGAAGGACGCGTCCAAGGACATCGAGGAGGAGTGCATCTTCTGCGCCAAGCCGGCGGCGGGAGACGACGAGGCGAGCCTGATCGTCCACCGCGGCGAGCGCAGCTTCGTGATCCTCAACCTCTTCCCGTACACCAACGGGCACCTGATGGTGGCCCCCTACGAGCACATCGGCCGCCTGCAGGAGATGCCGGCCGAGACCCTGGCGGAGATGATGGCGCTGGCGCAGCGGGCGATGGACCGGCTGGAGGAGATCTACCAGCCGCACGGCTACAACGTCGGCTTCAACCAGGGCCGGGTCGCCGGCGCCGGGGTCGAGCACCACATCCACATGCACGTCGTCCCCCGCTGGGCCGGCGACAACAACTTCATGCCGGTGATCGCCGACACGAAAGTGATGCCGCAGTCGATCGAGCAGAGCTACGAAGCCTTGAAAGGAGCCTTCTAATGGAGCGATTTACGCCCGGACGCGAAGCGGAGGACGTAAATCCTGATCCGGGGATCTTCAAGGCTTACGACATCCGCGGCCTGTACGGCTCCGAGATGGACGAGACGACGGCGCTGGCGATCGGCCGCGCCTTCGCCCGGGTCCTGGGCCGGCTGCGCGGCAAGCAGACGAGCGAGCTGCGGGTCGGGCTCGGCCGCGACATGCGGCTGACCGCGCCGGCGATGGCGGGCGCGGTGCGCGACGGGCTCGTCGCCGAGGGCGTGACCGTGGTCGACGCCGGTCAGGTCGCGACCGAGATGCTCTACCACCTGGTCGGCTCGCGGGAGCTGGACGGCGGCGCGATGGTGACCGCCTCGCACAACCCCAAGGCCTACACCGGCGTCAAGCTCGTCCGTGAGGGGGCGCTGCCGCTCTCCGGCGACGCCGGCATCGGCGAGGTCAAGGCCGAGATCGAAGCCGGGCTCGGCGAGGCGCCGGGCGGCGGCTCGGCGGAGGAGGTCGACATCTGGGACGAGTACCACGCCCACGCGCTCTCGTTCATCGAGCCCTCGAACGTGAAGCCGATGAAGGTGGTCGTCGACGGCGGCAACGGCATGGCCGGGCCGATGGCCGGGCCGGTCTTGGAGAAACTGCCGCTGGACCTGGAGGAGATGTACTTCGTCCCCGACGGCGAGTTTCCCGACCACGAGCCGAACCCGCTGCTGGAGGAGAACCGGCTGATGATCATCGACCGGGTCAAGTCGACCGGCGCCGATCTGGGGATCGCCTGGGACGGCGATGCCGACCGCTGCTTCTTCATCGACGGCGAGGGCAGCTTCTGCGACGGCGACTTCATCTGCGCCCTGCTCGCCCGCTCGGTCCTGCAGAAGAACCCCGGGGCGACGATCCTCTACGACCCACGCTCGAGCCGGGCGGTGCCGGACCTGGTCGCCGCCGAGGGCGGCCGCTCCGACCTCTCCCGCGTCGGCCACGCCTTCTTCAAGGCGCGGATGCGCGAGGAGCAGGCGGCCTTCGGCGGCGAGGTCTCCGGCCACTACTACTTCCGCGATTTCTGGAACGCCGACTCGGGGACGATCCCCGCCCTGCTGGTGCTGGAGCTGCTCTCGCTCGACGGCCGCACGATGGCCGAGCTGATGGAGGAGTTCCGCTCGCGCTACTTCATCTCCGGCGAGATCAACTCCACCGTCGACGACGCCGAGGCGAAGATGAGGGAGATCGAAGCGCGCTACTCCGACGGCGAGCAGACGCACCTCGACGGAATCTCGGTCGACTATGCCGACTGGCACTTCAACGTCCGGCCCTCCAACACCGAGCCGCTGCTGCGCCTCAACCTCGAGTCGCTGATCTCCCAGGAGGACATGGAACGGCGCCGCGACGAGGTTCTGGACCTGATCCGGGCGTGACGGCGACGCCGGAGCAAGCGCTCGAGCAGGCGGCGCTGGCCGGCATCCACCGCTTCGCGATCCCGACCCCGTTCGCGGTCGGGCGGGTGAACTGCTACCTGATCGAGGACGAGCCGCTGACGCTCGTCGACACCGGGCCCAACTCGGGCAAGGCGCTGGACGAGCTGACCGCGCGGTTGGCCGAGCGCGGCCACGGTTTGAGCGACCTGGCGCTGATCGTCGTCACCCACCAGCACATCGACCACCTGGGGCTGGTCGAGATCCTGGTCGAGCACTCGGGAGCCGAGGTCGCGGCGCTCGGCGCGGCGGCCGAACGGCTCGCCTCCTTCGACGAGGACGCCGAGCGCGACGACGCCTTCGCGGTCGAGGTGATGCTGCGCAACGGCATCCCCGAGGACGTGACCGTGGCGCTGCGCAGCGTCTCCCGCAGCTTCCGCGGCTGGGGGTCGCATGTGACCGTGACCAAGCCGCTGGGCGACGGCGGCACGCTGGAGCTGGGCGAGCGGCGACTGGAAGTCCTACACCGCCCCGGCCACAGCCCCTCCGACACCGTCTTCTGGGATGCCGAGCGCCAGATCCTGGTCGCCGCCGACCACCTGCTGCCGAAGATCTCCTCGAACCCGCTGATCACCCGTCCGCTCGACGGCTCCTCGCAGCGGACCCAGGCGCTCGCCACCTACATCGAGTCGCTGAAGAAGACGCGCGAGATGCCGGCCGAGATCGTCCTCCCCGGCCACGGCGAGCCGATCACCGATCACATCGAGCTGATCGACTCCCGCTTCGCCGGCCACGAGCGACGCAAGGAGAAGCTCTACCGCCTGATCGCCGAGCGCCCGCGCAGCGGCTACGAGCTGGCCCAGGCCCTCTGGGGCAACGTCGCCGTCACCCAGGCCTTCCTCACCCTCTCCGAGGTGATCGGCCACACCGACCTGCTCGTCAACGAGGGCCGTGTCCGAGAAGCCGACGACGCCGGTGTGATCCGTTACGAAGCGAACTGATGTCGCTTTTGTCAGGCATAGCCGTACAAATGCGACACCGCTAAAACTGCGAGCCAATCCAGCGGCCTAGGGCGACGGCGGCCAGCCCAAGCGCGATGCTGAGCAGAACGTTGGTGACCGCTAGGCGACCTTTGCCCGCCTCCCCAACCCTCTGCGTCTCCAGCATCCAGGTCGAAAAGGTGGTGTAGGAACCGAGCGCGCCGGCGCCGAGGACCAGACGCGCGTCGCCATCCAGCCCGGTTCCGACGAGCAGTCCGAGCAGGAAAGCGCCGCTGACGTTGACCGCCATCGTCCCGAGCGGAAGGTGCGGATGGAGGCGATCGGCGACGAGCAGCGTCAGCCCGAACCGGGCCAGCGCCCCGCAGCCGCCGAGCACGGCGACGCCGGCCCAGACGGCCAGGCTCACGCCGCCCCCGTCCTACGTGCCGCGTTGGTCGCAACCTGCGCCGCTATCAGACCCGCGGCAACGCTGACCGCGACATACAGAAACGCAAGTCCGAGTCTGCCTGCGTCGATCATCTCCAGAAGCTCTACCTGGATGGCCGAAAACGTCGTCAGCGCTCCACAGAACCCGCTGGTCAGCAGCGGGCGGCGGTAGCTCGTGTGCGAGAGAGTCGTGAACCAGTAGCCGAGCAGGGCGGCGCCGACGATGTTGACTACGAAGGTGGCCCAGGGCCAGTCTCCGCTCCCGGGGGGAAACGCTTCCGTCAACCCTGCCCGAAGCAGGGCTCCAAGCGCCCCGCCGAGGAAGATCGCGCCCAGCTCGCGTCGGTCGACCATCGGCGGCAGCGTAGTCGCACCGCGTCGGCATTAGGGTGCAGCCTCGTGTCCGCGCTCCGTCGCCGCAAGCCCGCCAAGAAACGCATGCTGCTGATCGTCAACCCGTACGCGACGACGGTTTCCGATCGGCTGAAAAACCTGGTCGTCTACGCGTTGCAGGGGCGCTTCGACGTCGAAGCGGTCTCGACCCAGGCGCAGAACCATGCGACCGAGATCGGGCGCGAGGCTCGGGACGGGGGCTACGACGTGGTCGTCGCCTTCGGCGGCGACGGGACGCTGAACGAGGTCGCCAACGGCCTCGCCGGGACCGACCTGCCGGTTGCGGTCCTGCCGGGCGGATCGACGAACGTCGTCTGCCGCACGCTGGGGATCCCCAACGACGTCGTCGACGCGACCGAGCACCTGCTCTCGCTCGCTGACGAATGGCAGCCGCGAAAGATCGACCTGGGGATGGTCGACAGCCGCTACTTCGTCTTCGCCTGCGGGGTCGGGATCGACGCCACCGTGGTGGAGCGGGTCGACGCCAACCCGAAGCTGAAGGGCCGCGCCGGCCCCTACTACTACTCCTGGGCCGGGATCTCCGCCTTCTACCGCAAGTACCGGGTCAACCCGATCAGGGTCCGCACCACGGTCGACGGCCACGAGCCGGTCGACGGCGTCACCACGATCGTCCAGAACAGCGACCCGTTCACCTACTTCGCCAGCCGCCCGATCCGCGTCTGCGAGGGAATCGCGTTCGACGACGGAACCCTCTCGATGGCGGTGCTGAAGCGGGCCAACCAGCGCGACATGCCGACCCTGCTGCGCAGCCTCTTCAGCGAGACCAAACCCGCGGCCCGCCACAAGCAGGTCGCCCACTTCGACGACGTCACCCACGCCGTGGTCGAGACCGTCTCCAAGGCCAAGGACGGCTCGGTGCGACCCTTCCCGCTGCAGGTCGACGGCGACTACATCGGCGAACACGAGCGGATCGAGCTACGGGCCGCCCCAGCAGCTCTCACCGTAATCGCTTAGGGCTCGGTTTGGGCGGGACGGGTGCCCCTCTCCCAAAGACCGTCGCGCAGCTGGGCGGAGTGCTGGGCGCCATCGCTGGTCTCAGGAGCCTCTGTGGGAGGGCACCCGTCCCACCTCTCGACAGCATTCGGATGACCGATTCGCGAAACCGCGAGAAACCGCCTATATCGCGGTCTTCTGCGGTTTCGCTGAGCCGTGTCTGACGGAAGCTGTCGAGAGAGGGTGCCGGCACCCTCCCGCCCCCAGCTAATCCAGCATCCCCTTCTCGCGTGCGCCGGCGACGGTTTCGCGCAGGGTCTCCATGGCATCGTGCTGCGGATCCCAGCCGAGGTCGCGGCGGGCCCTCGTGGTGTCCATCAGGACCGGGGTGTCGAGGGCGGTGGCCCACTCGAGCTTCGAGGAGGCGAAGGTAAGGCGCCGGGCCGCGGCGGCGCCGGCGTTGACCGCGGGGACAGGAACGGGGACCGAGCGCCAGCCGAGCTCGCGGGCGATGTCGGCGACGCCGACCTCCCCCTCGCCGGCGAGGTTGTAGACGCCGGGTGGGCCGTCGCCGCAGATCGCCGCCGCCATGGCCCGGGCGACGTCGTCGTGGTGGACGAGCTGGAGCGGCATTCCCGGATCGGGCAGGACCGGCTTGACCAGCGGCAGCCTTTCGATCCCCTTGCGCAGCAGCGGCAGCGGGTCCCCGGCTCGCACCGCGCCGACCGTCTGCTCGATCAGCATCGTCGCCCGCGGGCCAGCGACGATGCAGGGCCGGAAGACGTAGGCGTCGAGCCCACTCCCCAGCAACAGCTCGTCGAGCAGATCCTCCAGCTCCGCCTTCTGCGCCGAGTAGTAGAAGCTGTCCGACCCGCGGGCCGGCACGTCCTCGGTGAGCGGCTGCGGGTTGTCGAGGTGAAAGCCGTAGGCCGCGACCGAGGAGGCGTAGACGAGGCGCTTGACCCCCGACTTGATCGCCACCTCGAAGACGTTGCGGGTCCCCTCGAGGTTGACCTTGCGGGTCTCCTCGCGGCTGCCGAAGATCGCGAAGGCCAGGTGCACCGCGACGTCGGCTCCGTCGAACAGCGCCGCCAGGGAGCCGCGATCGAGGATGTCCCCGCGCCGGTAGGAGACCTTCTCCCAGCCCTCCACGGAGGGGTCGAAGGGCCGCCGCGCCATACCGAGCACGCGCCCCACCTCCGGGCGTCGCTCCAGCTCCGACATCAGCGGCTTGCCGATCTCCCCCGTTGGGCCGGTGACGGCGACCGTCAGCATCCGCCGCTCAAGCCGACGGCGTGATCCGGTAAGCGTCGAACACCGACTCCACGTTCCGCAGCCGGGAGATGCAGTGCTTCAGCTGCTCCGTGTCGCCGACCTCGACGACAAACCGGTTTTTGACCATCGGGTGGTTGGTCGTGCAGGAGGCGCCAATGATGTTGATCCCGGCCTCCGAGAAGGTCCGCGAGAGATCCTCGAGCAGGCGGGTGCGGTCGTAGGCGTCGATCTGCAGCTCGACCCGGTAGGAAGCCTCGTTTTCGCCTTCCCATCGCACCTCGACGAAGCGCTCGGGCGACTTTTTCAGCGCCTTGACGTTCTTGCAGTCGGTGCGGTGGATGGTGATCCCGCGGCCGAGTGAGACGTAGCCGGCGATCTCGTCGCCCGGCACCGGACGGCAGCACTTGGCCAGCCGCACGGCGACGTTGTCGGCGCCCTTGACGATGATCCCGTAGTTGGAAGCCTCCTTGGTGCGGCGGGCCCGGTCCTCGCGGCCCGGCGGCGTCCCGGGGGCGTCCTCCTCGACCCCCTCGCCGGCCTTCAGCCGCTGCATCAGCTTGTTGGCAGCGGTCTTGGCGGAAATTTTCCCCTGGCCGAGTGCGATGTAGAACTCGGTTCCTTTGCGGAAGCCCATCTCGCGGATGACGTCGGCCAGCAGCGCCGAACCGGCGACTTTCTGCATCGGGATGCCGCGCGTGCGCAGCGCTTCCTCCAGCTTTTCGCGGCCGTCGCGCTCGGCGTCCTCGCGCCGCTCCTCTTTGAAGAAGGAGCGAATCTTGTTGCGAGCGCGGTTGGTCCGCACCAGCTTCAGCCAGTCGCGCGAGGGCCCGCGCTTCTGCTTCGCGGTCAGCACCTCGACGATGTCGCCGGAGCGCAGCTGGTAGTGCAGTGGCACGATCGAGCCGTTGACCTTGGCGCCGACGCAGCTGTGGCCGACGTCGGTGTGGACCGCGTAGGCGAAGTCGAGCGGGGTCGAGCCGGCCGAGAGGTTCTTCACTTCGCCCTTCGGGGTGAAGACGAAGACCTCGTCCTCGAAGAGGTCGACCTTCAGCGACTCGAGGAACTCGGCCGGGTCCTGTTCGCCCTCGGCCTCGACCAGCTGCCGCAGCCAGGTCATCTTCTCCCGCTTAGGATCGCCCTGGGCGCCCTCTTTGTAGGCGACGTGGGCGGCGATCCCGTACTCGGCGAGCTTGTGCATCTCCTCGGTCCGGATCTGAATCTCCAGCGGTTTGCCCTCCGGCCCGATCACCGTCGTGTGCAGGGCCTGGTACATGTTGGCTTTGGGCATCGCGACCCAGTCCTTGAAGCGGCCCGGCAGCGGCTTCCAGAGCGAGTGGATGACGCCGATCGCGCCGTAGCAGTCTTTGACCGAGTGGACGATGACCCGCATCGCCGTCAGGTCGAAGATCTCGTTGAACTCGCGACCCTTCTTCGCCATCTTCGTGTAGATCGAGTAGAAGTGCTTGGCCCGGCCTGAGATCTCGGCCTCGATCCCGACCTGCTCCAACTCCTCGGCGAGGAAGTCGCCGGCTTCGGAGACGAACTTTTCCCGCTCGTCGCGCTGCTGGGCGACCAGCTGTTTGATTTCTTTGTACTTGCGCGGGTGCAGGGTCGCGAAGGCGAGGTCCTCCAGCTCCCATTTGATCGCGTGGATTCCGAGCCGGTGGGCCAGCGGCGCATAGATCTCGAGCGTCTCGTGCGACTTCAGCGTCTGTTTCTGCTTCGGCAGGGCGCCGAGGGTGCGCATGTTGTGGAGGCGGTCCGCCAGCTTGATCAGGATCACCCTGACGTCGGTGGCCATCGCGACCATCATCTTGCGGTAGTTCTCGGCCTGCCGCTCGTCGCGGCTCTCGAAGGTGATCCCGGTCAGCTTGGTGACGCCGTCGACGAGCTGGGCGATCTCGTCGCCGAACTCCTCGCGAATTTCCTCCAGGCTGGCGGTGGTGTCCTCGACCGTGTCGTGAAGCAGGGCGGCGCAGAGGGTCTCGGTGTCGAGCCGCATGCCGGCGCAGATCTGGGCGACTCCGACCGGGTGGGTGATGAACTCGTCGCCCGAGTAGCGGCGCTGGTCGGCATGGCGCTCGCAGGCGAAGTCGAAGGCCTGTTGGACCCGGGCGCGGTCGATCGCCGCCACCGCGACGGCCGTGCCGCCGCCGGAGGCACCATTCCCGTTCCCGTTGCCGGATTCGCCCGCAGCCGCATCGAACTCCTCGACCACGGCGAAGAGGTCGGCGAGGAGCTCCTTGTGCTCTACGGCAGTTTGGCCCTTGTCAGGAATCGCTGGTCCTCCGCAAGTCTGTCGCTATAAGCACGGAACGCAGCCGATCGCTGCAGGTCCGTCCTTACTGAGGATACGACCCGGACCATCCCGTCGCCCCCTTCCGGCGCCCCCTGGACCAGGCCGACCTCGCGCAGGACCCGGAAGCGACGGGCGCTGGCCTCCGGGCAAAGCGGATAGGCACCGGCTCCGGCGAGCGCTGCACGTAGCCGGCAGCCGCGAGCGTCGCCGGTCTGGCGCAGGGCCCGGTAGGTGGCGGCCACACCCTCCCGCGTCGCCCACTGCTCCGCCAGGGACCGGGTGGCAAAGTCCCGCTCGGCGTCGGTCCAGAGAGCGTGGAGGAAGCCGGCGCCGCCTGCCGAGCAGGGCAGCTCGGCCCGGGCGACGTCGAGCTCGCCGCGCGGCGGATCGACGAGGACGACGTGTTCGAACCCGGCCGCGAGCTCCGGCTCCCGCTCCAGCGCTCCGTAGTCGGTCAAGGCCAGGCCGGCGGTCGCGCGCCCCTTCAGGCGGGCGACCTCCTCGTCGCCGCAGCGATGGCAGGCGATCAGCGCGGCGCCACCGTTGAAACGGGCGAGACCGGTGGCGCCATTGGCCAGCGCCGCCCGCCGCGAGGCGTCGGCGCAAACCGCGAGAACGCTGGCGCCGCTCGAGACCAGCTCGGCGATCGCCACGGTGGCCGGAGCGGTGCCCTCGACCACCCGCCGTCCCTCTCCCTCGCGAGTCCGCGGAAGACCGCCAATATCGCGGTCTGGCGCGGTCTCGATGCCGGGATCGGCTTCGAGCTCGGCTTCGAATCGCTGCCACCACCCGGCCTCGTCGCTGCTGGTGCAGGAATGGGGCGCCACCGGCGCCTCGGCCTCCGGCTCCTCCAGCGGGTAGAGCTCGCGCAACACCACCCTGGGCTCGACCGAGCCGTTCCAGTGGTTGACCTCGAGGCGAATGCTGGCGTCGATCACGTCCTCGTCCTCGACCCCGAGCGAGGAGCGGCCGAAGGCGACGCCGAGGGCGCGGTGGGATCCGCTGTGGAGGCTGAAGCGGGCGTGCTTGCCCTCCCCCATCGCCCGCACGTCGCTGACCCGGGCCGACGGGACGAGGAGCCGCACGCCGGGATTGCCCATGCCGAAGGGCGCCAGCTGTCGCAGCTCCTCGGCCAGGTCGAGGCCGAGACCGACCCCGCCGACGATCGCGTCGACCTTTTCGGTCTGCCGCAGGTCCTCCTCGCTCAGCACCCCGTTGGCGTGCGCGGCGAAGGCCTCGCGGAAGGCGGCGACGTTCTCCGCGCGGATCTGCAGCCCGGCGGCGGCGCGATGACCGCCGAAACCCTCGAGGTGCTCGGCGCAGTCCTCCAGCGCGGCCAGCAGGTCGAAGCCGGGGATGCTCCTGCCCGAGCCGCGCCCGGAGCCGTCCTCGTCGAGCGAGATGACGACGACCGGCCGGCGGTGGCGCTCGACCAGCCGCGAGGCGACGATCCCGACCACGCCGGGATGCCAGTCCTCGCCCGCCACGACCAGGCCGCGGGCTTCGCGCAGCTCGTCGGCCAGCTCTCGCAGCGCCGTCTCCGCGGCGACGTCGACCTCGCGCTCGGTCGCCCGTCGCTCGGAGTTCGCCCGGCTCAGCTCCTCGGCGATCGCCGCGGCCCGGCCCTCGTCCTCGGTGAGGAAGAGCTCGACCCCGGCATCGGCCCGGTACAGCCGGCCCGCCGCGTTGATCCGCGGTGCCAGGCGGAAGGAGAGATCGCCCTCGTCGAGGCGCTCGGGGTCGCATTTCGCGGCCGCCATCAGGGCGCGCAGCCCGGGCCGCCTGCTGCGGCGAATCTCCGCCAGACCGCGTTTGACCAGCGAACGGTTCTCGCCGATCAGCGGCACCACGTCGGCGACCGTCGCCAGCGCCACCAGGTCGAGGTGCTCGTCGGCCTCCTCTTCGCGCAGCGCAGACGCCAGCTTCCAGGCGACCGCCGTCCCGCACAGCGCCTTGAACGGATAGTCGCTGATTTCCGGGTGGAGGATCTGGCAGTCGGGCAGCCGCCCGGCCGGCTGATGGTGGTCGGTCACCACCACCTCCATGTCGAGCTCGCGCGCCAGAGCGACCTCGTCCACGGAGGTGATCCCGCAGTCCACCGTCAGCAGCAGGCCCGTGCCGCGCTCCGCCAGCCGCCTGACGTTCTCCGCCGAGAGGCCGTAACCGTCCCCGATCCGGTCGGGGATGAACCAGTCGCACTCGGCGCCCAGCCCGCGGAGGGTCGAGACCGTCAGCGCCGTCGCGCAGACGCCGTCGACGTCGAAATCGCCGTGGACCGTGATCCGCCTACCGGCGTCGATCGCCCCCCGCACCCGGGCGACGACAAGATCCATCCCGGCGAACGCCGCGGGCGGGTGCGACTCGTCAGCGGCGAGGAAGGCGCGGGCCTCGTCCGGCGTACGATGCCCCCGCCTGACCAGGGTTACCGCGAGCGTCTCGCTGATGCCGAGCGTCTCCGCCAGGGCGCGGGCCTCGGAGTAGTCATAGGGCTCGGCGACGAATGCGGGGGCAGGTGCGGCCACTCCTTGAGGTTGCCTCCCGCCCCAGACAGAAAGAGCGGCGGGAGAGCCCGGAATTAAGGGTGATTCAGTCGGCGCGCTCTTCGGAGCGGAGGCCGATCGCGTAGACGATCGCCAGCCCGATCGCGGTCCCCGGTATCGCGATCAAAGCCGTCGAGAGGTCGGTGTCGCCGAGGCTTTTGCCGCTCGCCTCCTGGACGATCAACCCGAAGACGATCGAACCGATGACCGCGCCGATGAAGGCGCCAACGATGCCCTGCCAGAACCGGTCCGGCAGGAAGACCGTGAAGTGCCAGATCGCGATGCCCATCATGAAAAAGACGACCAGCGCCATCAGCGGCTCCTCCCGTGTTTGCGGCGGGCCTGGCGGCGCGCGCGTCGCTCGGCGTTTCGCTGCCGGCGCTCGGCGGAGGCCGAAGCCGCCGCCTCTTTGTCGCCGTTGCCGGAGGCGCTGTTCCCGCTTCCGTTGCCGGAGTCTTCGGTCCGCTCGACCGTCGCCACCGCGCCAGGGGCTGCCTCCGCCACCGGCTCGTCGGCCACCGGGGCTTCCGCTTCGGTTTCGTCGTCCCGGCTCAGCTTCGCCATCTCGATGTCGTCGGCGTATGCCGGCACCTGCCCACCCTCGACTTCGGCGATCCGCAGACGACGGCGGACGAAGCCCGGCTCGCGTTCCTTCCACGCGGTCAGCACCGGCGAGGCGATGAAGATCGAGGAGTAGGTACCCGAGGCGATCCCGACCAGCATCGCGAAGGCGAAGTCCTGCAGCACGGCGCCGCCGAAGACCATCAGCGAGAGCACGCCCAGGAGGGTCGAGAAGCTGGTCGCCAGCGAGCGCGTCAGGACCTCGCTCATCGAGCGGTTGACGATCTGGGAGAACGCGGCGCGCGGCATCCGCGGCACGTTCTCGCGGATCCGGTCGAAGACGATGATCGTGTCGTAGATCGAGTAACCCAAGATCGTCAGGAAGGCGGCGACCGTACCGCTGCTCACCTCTTTCCCGGTCAGCGAGTAGACGCCCGCCGTGATCAGGATGTCGTGGAAGATCGCGATCAGAACCGGCACCGCGAACTTCGGGTCGAAGCGCAGCGCCACGTAGCCGCAGATCACCAGCAGCGAGAAGATCAGCGCCTTCAGCGCGCTGTCCGCGACCTGTTGTCCGAAGGTCGGACCGACGCTGGTGCTGTCGAAGCCGTTGTCGACGACCCCGAACTCCGAGACCAGGGCCGCCTCGGCCTCGCGGACTTCGCCCGGCTCCAGTTCGTGCGACTGGATCTGGAAGACGTTGTCGCCGAAGTTCGGATCGCTGACCTGCTGGATCTCCTCGCCGCTGATTCCGGCGGCATCGAGCGCGTCGCGCACCTCTTCCTCGTCGGTCGGCTGTTCCAGCGCCGCCGTGATCCGGGTGCCGGACTCGAAGTCGATGCCGAAGTTGAGCTGCTTGGTCGCCAGGGCGAGGCCGCCGACGATCAGGATCACGCCCGAGATCGAGAAGAACCAGCGACTCGCGCCCATGAAGTCGAAGTGCCAGCGTTTGCCCTCGCCGGCGGCGCCCAGCACGCTCGGCGAGCGCAGCAGCCGCGAGCGGCTCATGCTGCCTAGCAGCGCCTGGGTGAAGACGACGGCGGTCAGCAGCGAGACGATGGTGCCGACGCCGAGGGTGAAGGCGAAGCCCTTGACCCCTGCCGTCGCCAGGACGAAGAGGATGAAGGCGGTCAGCAGGGTGACGACGTTGGCGTCGATGATCGTGCTGATCCCGCGTTTGTAGCCAGCGGCGATCGCGCTCGACATCGAGCGTCCGGCCCGCACCTCCTCCTTTATTCGCTCGAAGATGACGATGTTCGAGTCGGCGGCGACGCCGATCGTCAGCACCAGCCCCGCGATCCCCGGCAGGGTCAGGGTGATCGGGATCAGGTCGATGAGGGCGAAGAAGATGATCGCGTAGGCGCCGAGGGCGATCGAGGCGATCAGGCCGAGGAAGCGGTAGTAGAGGAGCAGGAAGAGGATCACCAGGGCGAGGCCGACGATCCCCGCTTTGACGCCCTGGTCGAGCGCTTCGCTGCCGAGGGTCGCCGAGACCTGGGTCTGGCTGATCAGCTTGAGGCTGATCGGCAGGGCGCCGATCTGCAGCGTCGTCGCCAGGTCCTGCGCCTCGCCGATGTCCTTGAAGCCGCCGGAGATCTGGGCGCCGGTGCGGCCGTCGATCCCGTCCGGGTTTTCGGAGAAGTTGATGATCGGGCGGGTTTTGACTTCGTTGTCGAGGACGACCGCGAAGTGCCCGGAGAGCGCTTCGGCTTCTTCGCCGCTGACCGGGCCGATCGCCTGCGCCTGCCCGCGCTGGGCGATCGCGCGGGTGACTTCCTGGAAGGCCTGCTGGCCGCTGTCGGTGAAGCCGAAGGAGACGACCGGTTCGTTGTTCGGCCCGTAGGTCTGTTCGGGGTCGGTGATGTCGTTGCCGCTGAGCGCCGGTTTGTCTTTCAGCGCGTACCAGCCGGGTTTGGCGGATTCGTCCAGCTGGCCTTCGGAGTTGGTCGGGTATTCGGAGACCAGGATCGTGCCGGCGGGCACTTCGACGACGATTCCGTCCTTGGGGCGTTCTTCGCCGGTCGGGCTGATGTAGAGGTCCTTTTTCGCCAGCTCGGGGCCGGCGATCAGATCGTGCGGCTCTTCCTTCTCGAAGAGGTAGTAGCGGGGCCTGGAGACCGAGCAGTCCTGGCAGTTCTCGACCGGTTCCTGTTCGGCGGCGAGCTGCGCCGCGTCGTAGGCGGTCGGGTAGGCGCCGGCGAAGATCAGCTGTTTGCTCTCTTCTTTGTTGACGTTCCGGTCCGCGTCTTCCCAGCGTTTTTCCGACGCTTTCAGCGGCCCTTCCGGGGGCTGCAGGCCCGGTTTCCCCCCGATCGCCTTCTCCGGTCCGATCAGGTTGGGCTCCCAGTCGTAGTAATAGAGCTGGGCGGTGGTCCCGACCTGTTCGGCGGCGCGGCTGGCGTCGGTCACGCCAGGCAGCTGGACGGTGATCTGATCGGTGCCGAGCCGCGCGATCTCCGGCTCGGAGACGCCGAGCTTGTTGATCCGCTGTTCGATGATCGAGATCGAGTCGTCGATGTCTTCGCCGCTGACCTCGTCCGAGGTCCCGGTCGGCTGGCCCTGGTAGACGAGCTCGAGGCCGCCCTGCAGGTCGAGGCCCAGCTTCGTCTCCTTCTTGGCGATGATCAGGCCCGAGACCGCGACCAGGCCGACGACGAAGAGCAGGACGAAGAGGTGGCTGCGGCGGGTTCCCATCGCGATCAGCCCTCGGGGGTGAGGATCAGGAGCAGGCCGCCGTCGTCGTCATAGGCGGGGAAGACGTCGGCGACCGCGCGCGCCGGCAGGTCGCCTTCCGCGTTGACCGAGACCCGCTTGCCGAGCGAGCGGACGCCCCACTCGAGCGAGGTCTCGATCGGGTCGGTGAAGCCGTCGCCGTCGGTGTCGGCGCCTTTGCCGCCGTCGCCCCCGTCGACCCAGTCGAGCCCGAGAACCTCGCGGACCGGACGCCCGATCACGTCCTCGTCGGTGAGACCGGTCAGCTCGAAGCTGCCTTTCCCGGCGTCGATCACGCGTTCCTGCTTGTCACAGACGAAAAAGGCGGCATTAGGAGCCGGATAATAATCGTCGAGTAATTCGAAGACAAAGCCGAAGCCGCATTTCGAGCAGCCCTTGGGACGGGTGCTGAACCCCGCGGTCCGCTCCCCGCTCACCTCCCGGTGTCCGCAATTCGGACAGATGAAGAACGGCATGATCGACAGGCTAGCTGGCGCGGCTCAAAAGAGGCTCGTGGCGCCTTCGGGCGCTTTCAGGCCGAGATGGTCGAAGGCGCGCTGGGTTAGGACTCGGCCCCGCGGGGTCCGCTTCAGCAGGCCCTGTTGGAGCAGATAGGGCTCGAGCACGTCCTCGATCGTGTCCTGCTCCTCGCCGATCGCGATCGCCAGCGTGGAGAGGCCGACCGGCCCACCGGCGAACTTCGCGGCGATGGTTTCCAGCAGCGCCCGGTCGCTGCGGTCAAGACCGCCGGCGTCGACCTCCAGCATCTCCAGGGCGTCGGCGGCGACCGCGGCGCCGATCCGGCCGCTGCCCTTCACCTGGGCGAAGTCGCGCACTCGCTTCAGCAGCCGGTTCGCGACCCGCGGCGTGCCGCGCGAACGCAGCGCGATCGTCTCCGCCCCCTCGGCGTCGATTTCGACGCCGAGGATCTTGGCCGAGCGCTCGACGATCAGCGCCAGGTGCTCGGGCGCGTAGTACTCGAGCCGATGGGAGACGCCAAAGCGGTCGCGGAGCGGCGTCGTCAGCAGCCCCGATCGCGTCGTCGCTCCGACGAGGGTGAAGGGCGGCAGCGGCAGCGTCACGGTTCGCGCTCCGGCGCCCTGGCCGAGGACCACGGGCAGTTCGCCGTCCTCCATCGCGGGATAGAGCGTCTCCTCGACCGCGCGGCCGAGGCGGTGGATCTCGTCGATGAAGAAGACGCTGCCGGGCTCCAGCGAGGTGAGGAAGGAGGCGACGTCGGCCTTGCGCTCCAGCGCCGGCCCGGCGGTCTGCACCATCGGCACCCCCATCTCGGCGGCGACGATGTGGGCCAGAGAGGTCTTGCCGAGCCCCGGCGGCCCGGCCAGGAGGACGTGGTCGAGCGGCTCGCCGCGGCGCTTGGCCGCCTCGATGAAGATCGCCAGCTGATCGGTCACCTGCTGCTGGTTGACGAAGTCCTCGAGCGTGGGCGGGCGCAGCGAGCGGTCGAGGTCCTCGTCGGGAGCCTCGGCGCGGGCGTCGTGGACCTTCACCTCGGCGTCGACCGGCACCGGCTCGCCGTCGATTCCCGGCGTGCGGATCCTGTCGCCGCCGATCTCGGGTGGCCCGCTCATGCGGCCCTCCTGGAGGCGCCGGCCTTGCGCAGGGCTGCGGCGACCAGGTCCTGGGGTTCACTGCCCTCGACCCCGTCGAGCAGCTGCTCGGCTTCGAGCGGGGCATAGCCGAGGTTGACGAGGCCGTCGCGGGCCAGAGCGCGGACGTCGCCCGACTCGGCCACGGCCAGGGCGACCTCCTCCTCCAAGGCGCCGGCGACCTTCTCCCGCAGCTCGACGATGATCCGCTCCGCCGTCCGTTTGCCGATCCCGGGAACCGCCTGGAAGCGTTTGGCGTCGCCGGCGGCGATCGCCTTCAGAAGGTCGCGGGCGGTGCCACCGGAGAGCGTCGCGATCGCCACCTTGGGCCCGACGCCGCTGACGGTGATCAGCAGGCGGAAGAGGTCCCGCTCCTCCTCGGAGCTGAAGCCATAGAGCGAAAGCGAGTCCTCGCGGGAGATCAGCTCCGCATGGAGGAAGGCATCGCGGCCGGTGGCCGGCACCGCCTTCAGGGTCTCGGAGGAGACGGCGAGCCGGTAGCCGACGCCGCCGGCGTCGATCACGACGTGATCGGAGCGCCGCACCATCACCTCACCGCGGACGGCGGCGATCATCCGGCAATCCGCTCCCGGCCCGGCTCGCTGCTCGCTTTGGCGGCGACGGCGACCGCGGCGCGATGGCCGCTGCCGCCGCCGTGGCAGATCGCGACGGCGAGGGCGTCGGCGGCGTGGTCCGGGGAAGGGGGCTCGGGAAGGCCGAGCAGGGTGCCCACCATCCGCTGCACCTGGCGCTTGCCGGCACCGCCGGAGCCGCAGACGGCCATCTTGATCGCCTGCGGGGTGTAGGCGTAGCAGTCGACCCCGTGCTCGGCCGCGGCGAGCATGGCGACGCCGCTGGCCTGGCCGACGGCCATCGCCGAACGTACGTTCTTGCCGAAGTAGACCTGCTCGATCGCCATCGCCTTCGGCTCGTGCCAGGCGATCAGCTCGCGCAGGGAGTTGTGAATCCGCTCCAGCCGCCGCTCCATCGGCTGGTCCGGCGTGGTCTCGACCACGCCGCCGTCGAGGGCCACCATGTGGTTGCCCTCCACCCGAACGATCCCGAAGCCGAGATTGGCCGCTCCAGGGTCTATGCCCATCACTACCTGCATTGGTAGTGATTCTCGGCATCCGATCGGATGCCTCCTCGCGGACTTAGGCGGCCAGCTGCTCCAGGACGTCGGCCGGGATGTCGAAGTTGGCGTAGACCTCGTCGACGTCGTCCTGGTCGTCGAGCGCCTCCAGCAGCTTCAGGACCCTTTCGGCGTCGTGGCCCTTCACCTCGACGGTGGTTTTCGGCTCGGTGACGAGGCCGGCGGACTCGAACTCGATCCCTTCGCCCTGCAGCGCCTCACGCACCGAGGTCAGGTCCTGGGGCTCGGTGATCACGCGTAGCTTGCCTTCCTCCTCGCGCACGTCCTCGGCGCCGGCGTCGATCGCGCCGATCAGGTCGTCCTCGCCGTAACGCTCGCCGTCGACCACGATCGCCCCCTTTTTCTCGAAGAGATAGGCGACCGAGCCGGGCTCGCCAAGGTTGCCTCCGTGTTTCGAGAAGGCATGGCGAATCTCAGCGCTGGCCCGGTTGCGGTTGTCGGTCAGCGCCTCGACCAGAACCGCCACGCCGGCCGGCCCGTAACCCTCGTAGAGAATCCGTTCGATCGCGGCGCTGTCGGCGCCGGCGCCGGTGCCGACGTCGATCGCCTTCTGGATTTTGTCCTTCGGCATCGAGGCGTCTTTGGCCTTCTGGACCGCCGTGGCGAGCGTTGGGTTGCCGCTCGGGTCGCCACCGCCGTCCCGCGCCGCGACCGTGATCGCCCGCGCAAGCTTGCTGAAGAGCTTGCCGCGTTTGGCGTCGGCGGCGCCCTTCTTGTGTTTGATCGAGTGCCACTTGGAGTGCCCGGACATGGCCTGGCATTCTATGGAGTCGGTATGGGGACGCAGGAGAAAAGCCACCACCTGGGGCGCGCGCTCGCCGCCAGCCTCGTCTTCGTCGCAATGCTGCTGGCGGCGTTCTCGCTCTGGACGGCGATCCCGCTCAGCTGGGTCTACATCGGCTCGAAGGTTTCCGAGACCCAATTCCCCAGCGGCGGCCCCTACGCCGTCGTCGCCGTCGGCATCGTCGTCTCGATTCTCTTCGTCGCCTGGCTGATCGGCCGCCTCAACAACCTCTACATCCGCATAACCGGCACCAACCGCCTGGCGCCGATCCGGCCGACCTGGTTGAAAAGCATGCGCGACACCTCGCCGGTTGCGAACTCGGTGACCGTGGTCGAGGCGGTGCTGATGGCCTCGGTGATGCTGGCCGCAGTGGCCCTCACTCTCTGGTTCTTCTTGCTCGCCGGCTCGCCGTTGCCAGATCAGTAGCGAAGTCGTTGCGAAACTTTTACGTTTCGCGCACAACACGTTGCATATTGCCCTGTAGCCTGGCAATATGGCCGTTATGGCGAGGGAAGTTTGGACGGACGAGAGGCTCGACGAACTGAACAAACGGGTCAGCGTCGGGTTCAATGAGACGCGCGTCGAGATGCGTGAGGAATTTCAGGCGGTCCGCGCGGACATCCGCGACATACGGATCGAGATCGGCGCCCTCAATCGCACGATCCAGCAATTCGCCTTTGCGATGGTCGGGACCGTGTTCCTCGGCTTCATGGGAACGATCGCCGCGCTCGTCTCGCTAGTCTGATCAGACGACGAACTTGCCGTCTTCCTGCATCACGACGCCATCTACTTCGAGCTTGCCGCCGAGGCGAAGGTCGCAGACCAGGTCGGTGTGGACAGCCGACTCGTTCTCGCCTCCCGACTCGGGATAGCTGCTGCCGACCGCCATGTGGACGGTGCCGCCGATCTTCTCGTCGAGCAGGACCTCGCGGGTGCCGTCGGCGATCCCGTAGTTGGTGCCGATCCCAAGCTCGCCCAGGGTCCGCGCGCCCTTGTCGGTGTCGAGCAGCTTCAGCAGGTACTCCTCGCCCCGCTCGGCCGAGGCGTCGACGACCCTGCCCGCCTCGAAGCGGAGGCGGACGCCGGCGACCTCGCGACCGCCGATCACCGCCGGCAGGTGGAAGCTGACCTCACCCTCTACCGAGTCCTCGACCGGGCCGGTGAAGAACTCGCCGTCGGGCATGTTGTTGTCGCCGGTGCAGGGGATGAACTTGCGGCCGGCGATGCCGAGCTTGATGTCGGTTCCCGGCGCGGTGACCCGAACCTCCTCGTGCCCCTCGATCCAGTCGGCGAGGCGAGTCGTCTCCTCCGAAGCGCGCTTCCAGGCGGTCAGCGGCTCGGGGTCGTTCGCCAGGCAGGCGCCGTAGTAGAAGTCTTCGTAGTCGGCCAGGCTCATCTCCGCCTCCGAGGCGTAGGCGCTGGTCGGGAAGAGCGTGTAGCACCAGCGGAACGTGCCCTCGGCGGCGCGCTTCATCGCCCGCGTCATCAGATCTCCGGTGGCGGACTGGCGCAGCGTCTGGCGCTCTGGGGGGACGCCGGAGAGCTCGCGCGTGTTGGTGCTGGCGCCGATCGCGATCCGCACGTCGGCGTTGTCGACCATCCACTCGGCGAAAGGCGAGATCCATTCCAGCTGCTTGTCGGAAGCCTGCTTGAAGTAGGCGGCGATCTGCCCCTCCAGGGCGACGTTCAGCATCGGGTTGCCGCCCGCCTTCAGAACCTCCTCGTAGACGGCCAGCAGCAGCGGCGCCGCCGCGCTCTCGCCGTCGATCGCGACGACATCGCCCTCTTTCACCCGGGTCGAGTACCCGACCAGGATCTTCGCTAGGTTCTGGACCCGCGGGTCGCCACCGCTCATCTCGTCGCCTCCTCCCCCACCCGTTCGCGAGCGGCGGTCGTCATTGCCATGAAAAGCGCGTGGAAGCGCGGGTCGTCGGTCAGCTCCGGATGGAAGGCGCAGGCCAGCACGCTCCCTTCCCTGATCGCCACCGGGTGGCCCTCGTAGGAGGCGAGCACCTCCACGTCGGGCCCCCGGCGCTCGACCCAGGGCGCGCGGATGAAGACCGCTCGCAGCGGCTCGTCGCCGACGCCGGCCACCTCGAGGTCCGCCTCAAAGCTCTGCAGCTGCCGCCCGAAGGCGTTCCGCTTCGCCTCGGCGTCGATGAAGCCGAGGTGCGCGGCGTCGCAGACGATCATTCCGGCGCAGGTGCCGAGGATCGGCCGGCCGGCCTGGTGGTGGGCGCGCAGGGACGGCTCCAGCGAGGCCGACTCGATCAGCTTGCCGATCGTCGTGCTCTCTCCGCCAGGGATGACGAGAGCGTCCAAGCCCACCATGTCCTCCGGGGTGCGAACCTCGCGGGGCTCGGCGCCAAGCCGGCGCAGGATGTCGAGGTGGGCTTCGAAGCCCCCCTGCAGGGCGAGTACGCCGACCCTCAGGTCAGGCTCCGCGGTTCTGCAGCAGGGCATCCGCGGCGGCGAGGTCGGCGATCTCCAGGCCGGGCATCGCCTCTCCCAGGCCGATCGAGGCCGCGGCAACCCGCTCGGGGTCGTTGAAGTGGGTCGTCGCCTCGACGATCGCCCGCGCCCGCCGCTCAGGATCGGCGCTCTTGAAGATCCCGGAGCCGACGAAGTTACCCTCGGCGCCGAGCTGCATCATCAGCGCGGCGTCCGCGGGCGTGGCGATTCCGCCAGCGCAGAACAGCGGCACCGGCAGGCGGCCGGATTTGGCCACCTCCTGAACGACTTCCATCGGCGCCCGGTGCTCTTTCGCTTCGGCCGAGAGCTCCTCCGGGCGCAGCTGCGCGAGGCGCTTGATCCCGGAGGTGATCTCCCGCATGTGGCGGACGGCCTCGACGACGTTGCCGGTGCCGGCCTCGCCCTTGGAGCGGATCATCGCCGCTCCCTCGCCGACCCGCCGCAGCGCCTCGCCGAGGTTGGTGGCGCCGCAGACGAACGGGACCTCGAAGGCGAGCTTGTCGATGTGGTTGCGCTCGTCGGCCGGGGTCAGGACCTCCGACTCGTCGATGTAGTCGACTTCGAGCGCCTGCAGGACCTGCGCCTCGGCGAAGTGGCCGATCCGCGCCTTCGCCATCACCGGGATCGAGACCGCCTCCTGGATCCCTTTGATCATCGCCGGATCGGACATGCGGGCGACGCCGCCGTCGCGGCGGATGTCGGCCGGGACCCGCTCCAGGGCCATCACCGCGCAGGCGCCGGCCTCCTCGGCGATCTTCGCCTCCTCGGGCGTGACCACGTCCATGATCACCCCGCCTTTCAACATCTCGGCAAGGCCGGTCTTCAGTCGAAACGTCGCGCGCTCAGTCATCCCAGCCATCTTACGGGGCTGGGATGCCGACCTGTTCCCTGCACTACTTCAGTTTGTAGGCACGGATGCGGTCTTTGTGCGCCGCTTCGTCCCTGGCGTACAAACCGTGCGCCAAACCTTGGACGAGCGCCATCAGCGCCGTGTGCGAGCGCGTGAAGCTGGGGCTGTTCGAGGAGAAGTAGAGCGTCAGCTCGGCGTGCTCCCCCACCTCCGACATCGTCGCGTCGGAGATCGCCAGGGTGCGCGCCCCGCGGTGCAGCGCCAGCTTCATCGCCCGCAGCAGGAGCGGGTGGGCGCGGCCGGCGGAAAGGGTGATGACGAGCGTGCTCTCGTCGATTCGGCCGAGGCGCTGGAGCGACTCGCCGCCGGTGCTGGCGACGATCTCGGCGCGGATGTCCAGCAGGCTGAGGGTGTGGCGCAGGTAGCTGGCGAAGAAGGCCATCTGGTCGACGCCGACGATCACGATTCGCTGCGCTTCGGCCAGGGCGGCGACCGCGTTCTGGACCTGCTCGGTGCTCAGCTTGCGCGCGGTTTCCTCGAGGTTGGCGTAATCGGCGCTCAGCGATCCCTCCAGCTCGGAGTGGTCGAAGGAGAAGAGCGCGCCGCCGGCCGACCCCGCGGTCGCGATCGTCGTGCGGTACTCCTCGATCGCCGACTGCTGCAGCTCCGGGTAGCCCTCGAAGCCGAGGGCCTGCGAGAAGCGCACCACCGTCGAGGACGAGGTGCTGGCTCGCCGGGCGAGCTCCTCGGCGGTGAGGAAAGCTGCCTCGTCGAGGTGATCGACGATGTAGCGGGCGACGTCCTTCTGGGAGCGCGAGAACTCGTCGAAGCGCTCCTGGATGTAGTCGGAAAGGCTTTTGAGTTGGGGGGACTTCGTTGCGGTCTTGGTCACGGCGGTCCATTTCGCCGAACCTGACCCTTTCCCTTCCGGCTTCTGGTTGGATTCGTTGAACCATGACCCTAGAAAGCGCCCTGCGCCTCACCAACCGCAACATGATCGTCTTCGATCTGCTGCTGGGCAGCGCCGCCATCGCCGCCCCGGCCGCGACCCTCAAGGTTCTCGGGCACGACCATCCTTCCCCGGACGCCGAACACCTCTTCCGCCGCTGCGGGCCGATCTGGCTCACCTTCGCCGCCGCCCACCTCGTCGCCGACCGCCGCGGCTCGCCCGCCGACTGGCAGTCGCTCGCCTGGCTGCGGGGTACGGAGATCGCCACCGATGCCCTCTGGTCCGCTTCGCCGGCGGTCAGCCGGCCTGGCGCCAAGCTCGGCCTGCAGCTCGCCGGCGTCGCCAACGTCGCGATGGCCGCCGGCTTCGCCTGGATGTCGAGGCAGTCGAAGTGAGCGAGTTCGACGGTCAGCCGAGCAAACGCTGGAGTCTCTTCGGGATCAACGAAGAGGGCGACGAGACCTGGTTGATCCGCGGCATCGCCCGCAAGCTCTACCACTGCCCCGGCTGCCACGGCGACATCCCAGTCGGCGAGGAACACACGGTCGTCCAGTTCGTCCGCCGGCTGGGAGGCACAGACCATCACCACTGGCACCGGCGCTGCGCCGAAGAGCTGCTGGTCCCAGAGCTCGGCAACCTGAAGCGGGTGCCCGCCGGCGAGTCGAGCCAGTCGCGGCTCGAGGCGCGGGGAAAGAACCCGGCCGGACGACGCCGCCGGCCGTGAGCTTTCCGCGCAGGCTAGCCGCCACCTACTGGCAGATCTTTCGCACCTACTGGAGCTGGGCGCCCTCGATCCTGCTGCTCGCGGTGGTCGTCTTCGTCCCGCTCGGGCTGCTCAACGCGCTGACGATGAACGTCGAACTCGACTCGCTCGACGTCACCAACGGGCTCAGGCTCGCCGCCTTCGCCCTGGCGGTCGCCGTCGTCACCGCGACCGGGTTGATCGGCGAGGTCTTCTTCAGCGGCGCGATCGCGATTTCGCTGACCCACCCCCACGGCGAGGACCCGCCTGGCCTGCGCGAGATCGCGCGACGGCTCAACTACGGCCGCCTGATCGTCGTCGACCTCGTCTTCGTCGCGATCGTCGCGGCGGGACTGATCCTGGGGATCGTCCCCGGGGTCCTCGCCTACGTCTGGCTCGGGCTTGCCGGTCCCCTGGTCGAGCTCGAGGGCTGCAGCGCCGGCGGCGCTCTGCGCCGCAGCCTGCAGCTGGTTCGCGGCGGCTTCTGGCTTGTCTTCTGGGTACTGGTCCCGATCGAGATCCTCGGCGACGCGGCCGGCGGGGGCCTCGCGGCACTCGTCCACGGTCTCTTCGGGCACACCTTCGTCGCCACCTGGCTGGCGGAGTCGCTGGCCGACGCCGCCCTCGCTCCCCTCTTCGCCGTTGCCGCCGTTCTGCTCACCGTCGACCGGATGACCGCCAAGGAAGGATCCGCGCCGCCCCTGCACGCGGCGCCGGTGCCGGCATGATCCTCACCGCCTCAGTCTTCGCCGAGCTCTGGGAAAAGCTCGAAAGGCACAACGAGACCGGGCTCTTCCTCGTCCTCGTCGGGTTCATCCTCTCCTTCGCCTTCATCCGCATGAGCACCCGCCTGATGCGCAGCCCCAGGGTTCCCTGGTGGCCGGGCAGCATCGTCAGCGACAGCGGCGTCCACCTCCACCACCTGGTCTTCGGGATCGTGACGATGATGGTCTCCGGGGCGCTCGGCTTCCTCGCCTTCGGCACCAGCCCCTGGACCGAGCTCTGCGCCTTCGCCTTCGGGATCGGTGCCGGCCTGACGATCGACGAGTTCGCCCTCTGGGTCTACCTCGACGACGTCTACTGGACCGAGGAGGGCCGCAGCTCGATCGACGCCACGGTCATCGCCGCTGCCGGGATGGGCCTGATCCTGCTCGGTTTCAGCCCCTTCACGATCGAATCGGGCTCCTTCGGAGCCGTTTTCTTCAGCATCCTCAGCGCCCTCGCCGTCTTCGTCTGGGTGGCGATCTGCTTCGCCAAGGGACGGGTGATGCACGGGACCGTCGGCTTCTTCGTCTTCCCGCTCGCCGTCTACGGCGCCTGCCGCCTCGGCAAGCCCGGCTCGGCCTGGGCCCGCCGCCGCTACGGCGAGCGGAACCCGGGAAAGCAGCAACGCGCCGAAGAGCGCTTCCCGCCAGACCGGCGGACCGATCGCTTCAAGAACGCCTTCCGCGACCTCGTCGGCGGCAAGCCCAGCGAGGGCCTAAGCGCGGCCCGCGAGGAGGCGATTGCCGCGACCCGGGAGGCCAGCGAAGAAGTGCGCCAGCGGGCCGAACGCCTCGGCCGTCACGACTGAGGGCAAAGGTCGACCAGATCGCCGTGGTAGCCGGCCCTGGCGAGGATGCGCTCCTCGCCGCCGGGCCACAGGGTGAGTCGAACCTCGGCCCGCGCCCCCGCGGGCTCCATTCGCAACCAGGCCAACGGAGAGCTCTCTGAGGCGTTTTCGCCGGCGGCCCGGAGGCTGCGCTCGAACTCGCGGCGCTCGCCCTCCTCGAGGTACTGCATGACGATCGAGTGGAAGACGACCGTTGCCGCGCCCTCACGCGGTTCGGACAAACGCGCGGCGATCCACCTCCCCGCCTCGCCTCGCTGCACCGCGACAGGCGCTTCGGCGGCGACGGACAACGCCGCCCGCAGACGATCGAGCCGCTGCCGTTGGTCGGCCCAGACAAAGGAGAGGAGCGTCAACCGCCCCTCTTCGGAGTTGGGGTCGAGTGGCCGGGGGTCGCACCCCTTGCGTTCGATCACCTCCATCGGAACGACTCGGGGAACGAGCCCGGCCAGACCGAAAGCGATTCGCACGGCCGCGTCCGGATCCCCCCACCCGAAGCCATCCGCCTCGAAGCGATAGCGGTCCCAGTTGAGGTTCAGACCGGCGCTCGACCCGACCTCGAGCAGCCGCAGCGGCAGCCGGGTCTTGGCGGCGACCGCCAGGAAGCCGGGAAGCAGTGCCGCGCAACGCCCCACCTCGTTGGTCTGCACCGGTCGGTCCAGCATGACCCTGAGCGCCGTGGCGTCGTCGACCACCGCCCGGCGAAATGCCGGCCAGGCCTCCGCGGGCGCAGCGGCATCGGAGAAGCGTCGTCCGAGCTCGGGCAAGTGCCCTTCGAGCACGCGTCGGTGCACCGCGCCCATGAGGCGCAGGGCAAGCACCGAGTCCGGGGGGTCGTGCTCGTGACCACGCAGAAGATCGGCCACCGGGCCTTCCTCGTCAACGTCCGCGGCGGCGCGCTTCAGCAGTCCGGCGTAGAGAGGCGAACCGAGGTTGGCGCAGTGCTCCGCCTGCGTCCGCAGTCGGGAAGCAAGCCCCCTAGAGGTCGCTGCCACCGCACTCTTTGAAGCCGACTTCTTCGGCCAGCGCCTTGCGATCGTCCTCGGTGTCGTCGCGGTCCTCACGAGCTTCGCGGTAGGCGACTTCGTCTCCGTCTTCCGCCGCCTCCATCGCGTCGGCGTCCCACTGCTTGACCTGTTCCTGGGAGGCGACGAAGTTCCGATAGGCCCGCTCCAGCGACTGCGGCGGCTGCAGTTCGTTGAATTCGCGCACGGCCTCGGTCGAGTTGGCGACCAGCTGCTTCGAATAGGAAACGTCCGGCACTTCCTCGAGCACGGGGTCCCGCACGAGTTTGTATTTGGCACGGCTGCCGGCGCAGATTTCGTCGCCACGCTCGATCAGCTGCGCCTCGGTCAGCGTCCGCTGCTTCGGCTGCTGATTCTTCGCTTCCTTCTGCGTCGTCGAGACGCTCGTCTCCCCGGGGGTCGCGCCCCCGCCGTCTCCCCCTCCTCCGGTGGCGATCAGCACCGCTATGGCCGCGGCGGCGACCAGGGCCAGCAGGCCGCCGACGAAGAATGGCCGCCTGCTCCGGCTAGGGCCACCGGATTCTTCGGACAGGCGCTCGGTCTCGGCCGCGCGGGGCGCGGGCTCTGGCGTCTCGCGCTCGCGGGTCGCCGCGGCGCCGGTCGCGACCGTGCGCTCCGGGATCGAGACGGCGGTGCCGCTTAGCGCCGCCTGCGCCGCCCGGCCGAGGTCGCCGGCCGAGGGATAGCGGTCGCCGGGCGCCTTCGACATCGCGCGGGCGAGGACGTCGTCGAGCGCCATCGAGACCGTCGGCCCGTAGAGCGACGGCGCCGGGGGCGGGTCGTTGAGGTGGGCGTAAAGGCGGGCCGCCTCTCCCTCGCGGGGGAAGGGCACCTCGCCGGTCAGCAGCTTGAAGAGCAGACAGCCGAGCGCGTAGACGTCGACCCTGGCGTCGATCGGCTCGCCCGAGATCTGCTCCGGGGCGACGTAGTCGAGGGTGCCGACGAAACGACCGGTCTGGGTCAGGCCCGACTGGGTGGCGACGTTGCGGGCGACGCCGAAGTCGGTGATGTAGGCGTGCTCGGAGCCGGGGTCGCCGCTGAGCAGGACGTTGGCGGGCTTCACGTCGCGATGGACCAAGCCGGCCCGGTGGATCGCGTCGAGACCGTTCCCAATCTGGGCGATCAGCGCCACCGCCTGCGCCGGGTCGAGGCGTCCCTCGCGGGCGATTCGCCGGCCCAGGTCCGAGCCGGCGACGTAGCGCATCGCAATCCACGGCACGCCGTCTTCTTCTCCGGCCGCGTAGATCGGGACGACGTTGGGATGCTCGATCGAGGCGGCGATCCGCGACTCCTCCGCGAAGCGCCGGGCGAAGACGTCGTCGGCGGCGGCCTCCGGCGCGATCAGCTTCAGCGCCACCCGGCGCTCGAGACCGGGCTCGACCGCCAGGTAGAGGATTCCCATCCCGCCGCGGCCGAGGCGGCTCTCGATTCTGTAGCCGGCGAACTCGTCGCCCGCGGCGAGCTCCGTCCAGCCAGACTCAACCATTGCCCAACCTTATTCACAGGTTCCCCTGCCTAGACTCGTGCCAGGCATGCGTCCCCGGGCAGTCATAGCGCTCTCGATCGCGATCGTCGCGCTCGCCCTCGGCGGCGGCTCGGCGGCCGTGATCGAACAGCGGGAAAACCTGCGGGTCAGCTTCGACGCCGACTTCGCCCCGCACGCGCTGCCGCGCTCCAAACCGGCCCCGATGAAGGTCGAGATCGAGGGCAAGATCGCCACCACCGACGGCACCCACCCGCCGCCGCTGCGCTGGCTCGAAGTCGAAATCCACCGCAACGGCAAGCTCTCCGGGGAGGGACTCCCCGTTTGCCGGCCCTCGGCCCTGCAATCGACCAGCACGCAGTCGGCGGCGACCCGCTGCAAGCGGTCGCTGGTCGGGCACGGCAGCTTCCGCGCCGAGGTCGACCTCGGCAACAACGTCTTCTCCAACGGCGAGATCCTCGCCTTTCGCAGCCGGCACGCCGGCAAGGAAGTGCTCCTGATGCACCTCTTCGCCTCGGTGCCGGTCCGCTTCACCCTGGTCGTGCCGCTGACGGTGAATCACCGGGACGGGCAGTTCGGGACCATCCTGCGGGCCCGGATACCAAGCATCGGCGGCATCGTCTCGGTCACCGAAATCGACCTCTCGATCGGCCGGCGCTACACCTACGCCGGACAGCGCCGCAGCTACGTCTCGGCCGCCTGCGGCGCCCCGTCCGGCTCCCGGATCGCCGTCTTCTCCTTCGCCCGCGGCAAGTTCCGCTTCGAAGGCCACCGGCCGATCCATCCCCCGGCCCTCGTGCAGAGCTGCTCGGTCCGCTAGCCGCTCAAAGACCGAGGCCGCCGACGCCGCCCTCGTCCCAGCCGAGGTGGTGGGCGAGCTCGTGCCGAAGCGTCTGCTCCACCTGGCGAGCGAGCAGCGAGGGGTCGTGCCCGAAGTCCCGTTCGAGGGTGTCGCGGTAGATGACGATGCGGTCCTCGTAGCGCTCGCCCGCGATCCCGTCGCCGAAATACTCGCCATAGGCATGGCGCTCAGAACCGAGATCGGAGACGACCACTGGCACTTTTTCCAGCAGGCGCTGGAATTCAGCCGGCAGGGCGTCGATGGCGTCGGCGACCAGGGATTCGAATTTGTCCGGCTCGGTCTGATTCACTGGCGCCCCAAGCTAAACCAACCGATCTGGAGCATGAAATGAGCAGAAAGCTGCGTGCCCTGTCCCCGTTGTTCGCCGTGATCGCGATCGTCGCCGGCGGCGTCGTCTGGTCCGGCTGTGGCAGCGACAGCGACACCGGCACCGTCCAGGACAACGCCGAAACGCAGATCGAAGAAGGCACGAAGAAGGCAGAAGAAGCGGTCGAAGAAGGCGTCGAAACGACCAAGGAGGGCCTCGAAGAGGCGAAGAAGGAAGTCGAAAAGGGCTTCGACGACAAGACCACCAAGAAGCTCGAAGAAGCTCAGGAAAAGGCCGAAGATCGCCTCGACGAAGGCCAGAAGCAGGCTGAAAAGGGCATCGAAGAAGCCAAGGAACAGGCGGAAAAGTACCTGCCCTAACCGGGCCGGCGTTCGGCTTCGGGCATCTGCGGGCCAGCGGCGACGTCGCCGCTGGCTTCGATGCTCTCGGCGAGGATCTCGACGCTTCGAGCCATCATCTCGTCCGAGATCGTGAACGGGGGCGTGAGGCAGAGGATGTCGTCGAGGAGGCCACGGGTCAGTAGGCCCCGCTCCCGGGCCTCGAGCGCGGCGCGACGGCCACGGCCGACCTCGACCGGCCAGCGCGCGCGGCTCTCCTTGTCGGCGACGAGCTCGATTCCGACCATCAGGCCGGCCTGCCGCACCTCGCCCACTTCGGGGTGGTCCCGCAGCGGCCCGACCAGCGTCGCCAGCGTCCTGCTCGCCTCACCGACCCGCGCCAGCAGTCCCTCGCGCTCGATCGCGTCGATGCTGGCCAGGCCGACCGCACAGGCGACCGGGTGGCCGGAGTGCGTGAAACCATGCATCAGGACCCCGGGGCGCCGGCCGGGGTCGCGGAGCTCGTCCCAGATCTCGTCGCCGACGATGACCCCGCCGAGCGGGACGTAGCCGCTGCTGACCCCCTTGGCGAAGGTGATCAGATCGGGCGAGACCGCCTCGTGCTCGCAGGCGAACCAGGCGCCGGTCCGGCCGAAACCGGTGATCACCTCGTCGACGATCAGCAGCAGCTCGTGGCGGTCGCAGATCTCACGCAACCGCCGCAGGTAACCGCGGGGCGGCACGATCACCCCTCCGGACCCGAAGACCGGCTCGACCATCACCGCCGCGATCCGCTCGGCCCCCAGCGCCTCGATTCTCTCCTCCAGAACCGCCCCCTGGCAGACCGGGCAACTCGCCGGCTCGCAGGGGACCCCGGCCGGACAGCGGTAGGTGTAGGGGGCCGGGATCTCGACGACGTCGGGAGCGTCGGCGCCGAATTCCCCGTGGTAGGGATCCAGGCGGGTGGCGGTCGTGGTCACCCCGGACAACCCGTGGTAGCTGCGGTCGTGAACGAGGATCTTCGACTTCCGGGGCCGACCGCGGGTGACCCAATGACGGCGGGCGAGCTTGATCGCGGTCTCGTTCGCTTCGCTTCCCCCGCTGACGAAGAAGACCCCGGAGAGACCCGGTGGAGCGAGGCCGACGATCCGCTCTGCCAGTTCGATCGCCGGAGGCGAGGAGACGCCGCCGAAGGTCGCCGCGTAGGGCAGGCGCCGCATCTGGTCGGCAGCCGCGTCGACCAGGTCCTGCCGGCCGTGGCCGAGGTTGACCGTCCAGAGACCGGCGAAGCCGTCGATCAGGCGTCGACCGTCGTCGGCGACCAGCTCGCACCCCTCCCCCCGCACGACCACCAGCGGACCGGTGTCGGCTAATTGCGAGTGGTCGGTGAGTGGGTGGATCAGGTGCGCCAGATCCCCCGCGACATGATCCGGACGCGACATATTGACCTATCAGAGTACTGCTTTTGGACAGTTTGTCTAGGTCTGCGGAACTACTTGCGGCCCAGCGGACTGCGCGGGGCGTCCTTCGGCGGCACCGAGCAGATCGCGTACCAGTGCATCAGCGCGAGCTGGTGGGCGGCCTTGTTGATTTCCTCCTCGCTGGAGGACACGTCGAAGGAGGAGAGCACCGACTCGATCATCGCGAAGGCGGCGCGGACGGCGAACTCGATGTCGATGTCCTCCCGGATCAGGCCGGCGTCGGCGTCGGCGGCGTGGACGTCGACGATCCATCCGAGCAGCGCGTCGTCCGCGGCTTTGTCCGCCTCCTCCCAACCGCTGCCGCGCAGGTTCTTGGCGACGGCGACGATCGGCCGCAGGTCCGCGTTCTTGACCCGCCAGCTGAGCGCTTCGCGGACCATCTCCTGAATCAGGTCGAAGGAAGTTTCGCCTGAGCGGGCGTTTTCTCGGAGACGCTGGGCGATCATCGCGTAACCCGTCATGTAGTCCTTGATGATCGCCGCGAGGATGTCCTGCTTGTCGTCGAAGTTGTTGTAGACCGTCGCCCGCGCGACCTGGGCGCTGCGGGCGATGTCCCCCATCGAGGTCTCGGAAAATCCCCGGCGGGCGAACAGCCTCCGGCTCGCCTCGAGGATCTTCGTCCTCGCGCGCGGCTCTCCCCGCCGTGGTCGAGTCAACTTTGGCCTCTCTCGAGGCGAATGGTCAGCCACTTCACACAACTGAGACTATCCAAAGCATGTGACACACCGACCCTCAGTGCACTTCTTCGGGAAGTTCGTACCATCGCTTCCTGTCTCCTACTCGCGCTCGCAGCTTCCATACCCGCGTCTTGGGGACCGTGTCCAGTTCAACACGCAGGCGCCGCAACCGTTCGGCGACGACCTTCCCCGCCGGGAAGCCGGGTAATGCGAGTGCGAACTGTTCGCTGTGCTCGGCGACCATCCCGACGGTCCGCCAGAGACCCCAATCCGACGCGGTCAGCCTGCCGATATAGGTGGAGTTCACACCGCTGTCGTCATCGCTCAGGTCGTGGTCGGCGAAGATCGCGCAGATGTCGAGGTAATCCTTTTCGTTGGTCTCCACCACCTGCAGCTTCAACACCGTCAGGTCGGCAAGCGAGGCCGTCAGCGGCACGGCTTCGATACGCCGCTTGAGATCGATGCGATGACAGAGGTGTGCTTCGTCTACGAAGACGTCCACCTGGCGCTGGTTGACGTCATCCCAGAAGTAGAGACGGCGGTGGCCGTGCAGCATGTTGAACTCCCGGTCACCCGTATAGCCGAGCGCCGCCATGAGCTCGACCACACCATCCTTGGCGGCACCGGTGGTGGTGAGATCGATGTCGCCGTACTCCCTCTTCAGCGGTGGCCTCTGGCTGCTCGGGCAGAGGAGCGCGACCGCGACGCCGCCGATGACCCGCAGCGGCAGGCCCCGCTCGGCGGCTGCCTCCGCTATCCGCCTTCCCTCGGCGACGGGGTCCCGCAACGGCTGAATGTCGCCTTTCGTCACTACTCCGGCGGGATCTCCGCCGCCAGCTTGTCCACGTCCACACCCTGACGCAGGCGGGCGGCGCGAGCGATGAAGAACGTCAGCAGCGCCGCGCCGAGGATGTAGGCGCAGTGCCGGAAGAACTGACCCTTGTCGATCGCGAGGTCGGGGTAGTGCATGTAGACGTAGAAGATGCCGGCGAGGAGAACCGCGGTCAGCGCCCCCGCGAGGGCGACGATCGGGATCCCCAGAAAGCGCTTGGTGGTCGCCGACGCCCGCCACACCTCGGGCCGGCGGTACGGCAGCAGCACCGCGGCGATGCCGAGCAGGATCATCGTCACCAGCTGCAGGACGAAGGCCTCGACCAACACGTCGAAGAAGCCCTCGTCGTTGGTGACCGCCCAGCCGAGGACGAGGATGCCGAGGACCACCGTGAGGCCGATCGCGTAGTTGGGAGCGTGGGTTCGCGACGAGACCCGGGCGAAATGCGAGGGCAGGATGCCGTCGAGAGCCCAGGCGAAGAGGGTGCGGACCGGGATCGTCAGGTTGGGGATCATCAAGAGCGGGAAGGAAGCCGCAAAGGTGACGAGGAGCCACCAGGCCAGCACCGTGCTGTCACCCGCAATCGAGGTCAGGAACGTGTAGAAGGGACCCACGGCAAAGGGATAGCTTTCTTCGCCGACCGCGTTCACCGCGTAGAAGAAGTCATGGCCGAACTTGCTGAAGAAGAGCGCCGAAAGGACCGCGGCGATCCCGATGTGAACCACGGTCGCCAGGCTCATCATTTTCATCTGGGTCGTGTCCCTCGCCCGCCGCACCTCGCCTGAGATGTAGATCGAGAGCCAGCTGAAGATCGAGAGGCTGCAGATCGCCGCCCAGGTCGGCCAGGTGTTGTCCATGCTGAAGGCCGGGCTGGTGTCGATCCCTTCTTTGTGGGCGCTGTCGACGATCGAGCTGTAGGTGTCGGGTTCTCCCGTGATCGGCCCCGCGAACTGGTTGAAGCTGTTGACGAAGCCGTGCTGGGACTTGAAGAGCAGGACGAGGAACACGGTCGCGAGACCGAGCATCATCAACACCCAGAACCCGTTCATGATCCGGGTCGTCCAGCGCCAGCCGCCGGCAAGCAGCAGCGCCGAGACGAGGATCAGCAGGGTCCCGATCGCGAACTGCCAACCCTCACTGGTGGCAAGGTCGTTGCCCGCGGTCACCAGCGAGTCCTGGCCGCTGACCAGACCGACCGCGGTCAGCGACGGCCCGAGCCCGACGGTGACGAAGGCGAGCGCGATGAAGGCGATCGAGAGGATCACACCCGACATCCAGAAGAAGGACGAGATCAACCCGATCACGGGGTGGGTGACACGGCCGACGAGGACATAGTCGCCGCCGCTGCGCGGGATCGCCGAGGCGAAGAGGCCGTAGGCGACGCAGATCGCGATCGCGACCACAAGGGCCATCGCGAAGCCGAGCCAGATCGACCCTCCGGGGAAGGCCCCGAGCAGGAAGAAGACCGAGATCGCGAGGAAGACCGCGGTCGGCTGTCCCGCCATGTTGAAGACGAAGGTCGAAAACGGGGAGACCTCCCGGACCAGCCCCGTCGCCCTTCGCGCGTAGATCCCCTTCGGCCCGTCCTGCGCCGGGCGCTCCCCCAACTCAGCCATCAGCTCTCCCCCTTGCTGCTCATTTTTCGAACTTACCCAGACACGAGATAGTGGTTGACGACCTCGTTCGGTGCCAGGTGCACCAGGCAGCCATCCAGGCGACCGCTTCCGTAGTCGGAACCCGGGTTGACCGCCACGGTCCGGCCGATCTTGGTCACGCCCTTGCTCTCGTGGATGTGACCGTGAAGACTGAGGAGCGGTTGCGTCTCTTCGATGATCTGTCGCACCGCCCGGCTGCCGGTGGGGACCTCGTGGGGCCGGCCGCCCTTGGTCACGTAACGGAGGTCGTCCCCCACCTCGAAGGCGGTGTCGAGGCTGCTCTCGTAAGGCGGGACGTGAATGTTGAGAATCGCCCGGCCCGGCTCTTCTAGCTGATCGACCAGCCGCTTCAGCCGGGTGTAGATCTCGTCCTCGTCGAGCTCGCGGGGCGTCTGCCAGGGGGTGCGATTGGAGTAGCCGAAGGAGGCGATCTCGTGGGGGCCGATCTCCTCCACCCTCTCGTCGCAGGCAACCACGCTGCTGCCCGAGGCGAGAATGGCGTCGACCTCCCAGGGGTCGTCGTTGCCGGGGATCACGTAGGCGCGAACGTCGCTGTCCGCGAGGCGCTCGTCCGCGAGCCGGACCCAGAGTCGCAGCTCGTCGAGCAGCGCCCGTTCGAAGGCCTCGTCACGGCGCGCGGCGTCCGTCGCCAGCGCGCGCGCCTCGCCCGGGTCGACGATCAGCGGGTACATCCCGTTGTCCGAGATCGCCCTCTGCATCTGGTCGAGCTCCTCGGCGGTCCGAGCCGTTCGCCGCTCGCCGATCACTTCGGCTCCATAGGTGCCGTCGCCCTCGCGGACGATCGGAACCAGCGCCTTGCCGGTCAGGTCGCCGCCCATCACCAGGGCGTCCGCCGGGTAGTGCGCGGCGGCGTTGACGAACTTCTTCCAGCAGAGCCGCGATCCGTGCACGTCCCCGGCGTAGAAGACCCTCGTGACCTCACCCCTTTTACGATGCTTGAACATTCTCTCCCTTGCTCTCTACTCGGAGATCATGCGACATTCGGCCGACGATCAGCGCCGAGGAGATCGCCATCCCCTGGTCAGTTTGTCCAATCAGAGGCAGGGCTGAGCTCATGCCGGAGAAGGCGAATCGCCGCGTCGCGATCCTCCGTCGCCAGTAGCCCCGCGGCGGCAAGCACGTACTTCGAGTCGACGGCCAGGACGGGATCGACGGGCGCGAGGGAGCGCTCGCCTCGCTTCCGCAGGGCTTCGCGCAGAATCCACTCGCTGTCTCGGCGGTGGCCAAAAACACCTCCAGTACCCAAAAGCAGCCGCGCCTCCCGCAGGTCGGCGCCCTCGCGGGTCAGCGTCGGCGGGCCGGCGGCCGACCGACTCAGCAGCATCGTCCCGCAGTGGCGGGCGAGGGCCCGAGCGGCGCAGCCGATCGCCAGCAGACCATCGAGGCGGAGCTCGCCCTCCTCCTCGGGGATCCAGTCGGGACGGCCGGCTCGTATCGAGACAGCGTGTCGAATCGCCGCCTCGGGTCCGGCCCCTTCGGCCTCCAGCCAGCGTCCTTCGACCGCGGCGACGCCCGCCGCGCCGGCGCGCAGACCGAGGTCTCCCTCGACCGTTCGCAGGGTCAGCGGCAGGGGCAGCAGCGGGTCCTCGATGCCCGGCTGGACGGGCTCCGCCGGGCGGTTGGAATGCACGTCGGTGGTGGCGCCGCCGACGTCGACGACGACGACGTCGCCGAGCAGACGGGTCGCCTCCAGCACCGCCTCGGGGGTGGGCAGCCTCACCATCCGCTCGAACTCGGGAGTGGCGCTCAGCCCCTTGCCGCCGATCACGTGCTCGAGGAACAGCCGCAGGATCGCCGCTCGGGCCGAATCGATCTCCAGGCGCCCCAGCGCCGGCATCACGTTCGCGGCCACCTCGACTCGCGACCCTCCGCCTCGCAGCAGCTCGGCCGCCTCGTCGGCGACGGCCGCGTTGCAGGCGACGACGGCGTTGCCTCCGATGCGGCGGGCGGCCAGGCGCCGGGCGTTCTCCAGCACCAGCTCCGCTTGCCCGCCGTCGGTGCCGCCGGCGAAGAGGACGATCTCGGGCCGGGCCGCCTGCAGCTCGTCGAGCTGCTCGTCGTCGAGGCTCCCGGCCAGCACGACCTCCACCCTGGCGCCGGCGTTCAGGGCCGCCTGCCGGGCCGCAGCCGCGGTCAGGTCGGCGACGAGGCCGACCGCGCCGACGCGTAGCCCGCCCCCGGCGCTGGACACCGCGAGTTGTTCGTCGATCGTGAGGTCGCCCCCCAGAGAGCGCGACGCCGCGGCGAGGGCCGCCGCGTAACCCTCCATCAGGTCACCGGAGACGGTGGTCGGCGCCTCGGCCCGTGCCAGCAGCTCGCCCGCGGCGGGATCGACGAGGCGGACCTTGGTGTAGGTGCTGCCGAAGTCGGCGAGTGCGACGACGCCCACCCGGCGCCTCAGGCCGGGATGCCGCCGGCGCGGCGCTCGATCAGGGCCTCGATCAAGCGGTCGATCGTCCCCGGGGTGCCGATCCCGGTCGCGTTGAGGTCGGCGCTGACGTCGATCGGAATGTCGGACCCGTCGACGTCTTCGTTCAGCACCCCGCCCATGAATACCGGCACAGAGCCGGCCCCGGCGCCCTCCAGCTCGCTCATCAGCAGCTGGCCGAAGGAACGGGCGACGCCGTTGTGGGTGGTGATCACGACCGCGTCGGCATCGGTCTCGATCACCGCCTTGACGATGTCCTCGGGGTCGCGGTTGACACCGAAGTCGATCACCTCGGACCCGACCGCCATCAGCGTCGAGGCGAGCAGGAACTCGGCGAACTCGTGCACGTCGGTGGAGGTGACGAGGACCTTCATCCCCCGGATCGCCTCCTCCTCGCGACGACCCTGCAGCTCGGTGAGCAGACGCTCACGCTCTTCCATCGTCTGTTTCACCAGGTCGGTTTCCAGCACCGGGCGGCGGCCGCGGGGGAACTCGGGGTCGGGCTCGCCAGCGCCGAAGAGCTCCTCGCAGCGGGTCGATCCCAGCCGTTTGAGGACCAGCAGCAGTTGGGCGGGGTCGCGGACGTCGATTCCGGCGCCCCCGAGTCCCTTCATGACGGCCTCGAAGAACGCCCCACCGCCGCGGACCAGCTGGTCGCGCATCGCCTCGATCCTGCCCCAGTCGATCACCGGCTCGACCATCGGCAGGTAGTCCTCCATCCGGCGGCTAACGGTTTGCACCGTCGCCACCTCCTGCCAGGTGGGGATCCGCTCGGTCTCGGTCACCGGCACGGCGATCGGCGCCGAGCCCAGGCGGTAGCGCATGTCGACCATCTTGGTGAAGAGGAGATCGGTGTTCAGCACGGCCATGTTGGCGTCGAAGTCCGGGGTGTTGCCGATCGTGTCCCCCTGGGTGTAGAGGAACGGAACCCGGTCGGGATTGACCGCGTCGAGGGCTAGCGTCACCGCCGACTTGATCACCGGATTCTGGGTCAACCCGCCCCAGGAGGGCGAGTAGGCGGCGCCGATCAGCTCTTCGCTGACGTAGCGCTCGACCATCGCCCAGCCGATGTAGTTGGCGTAGTCGTGGAAGACGCCCGGGTAACCGTCCTCGAGGTAGGAGTCGAAGACCACACCCTCCTCTTTGAAAGCGGCCAGCAGGCCCGCCGACTGCAGCGTCACCACGGTCTGGTTGACGTCGTCGTCGTAGTAGGGCCAGCGCCAGGAATACTGCGAGAGGACGCCGATCGAGGTGATCCCGGCTCGCAGCGCGTCGAGGGCGTTTTCGACCGAGCCCGGCCCGCCGATCGTGTTATCTGCGGCCTCCGGCTCGATCGGGACGGTGTGCGCCAGCTCCCACCAGTCCTGCTCGGTCATCATCACCGGACCGGTTTCCTGCGCCGCCTCGGCGCGTTTGTCTTTGGGCAGGCCCATCCGGCGCTCGGCGATCAGGTTGAAGCGGTCGGGCGGCCGCACCCCGCGCGAGAGCGCGTCTTCGTAGATCTCACCCAGGGCCTCGCGGGTGTCGGCCCAGGTGGCGAGGCCGATGTTCATGCAGGTACAGGGAATCCCCTCCTCGCGCGCTCGTTCGCGCCACTCGCGCTCCGAGCCCACGCCTTTCTCCTCGCAGTAGGTCGACCTCGCCCGCTCGACCCCCTTCGCCATCTCGCGGCCTTCCGCCACCGCCTCCCTGCCATCCGGCAGATCGGGTGGAAGCAGCCCGCTCAGATCGACGTCTATGTCCGTCATGCCTCAGTCCCCCGGATCCGACAGTTCCACACGCCCTTGGTACGCCCAGAGTCTGACGGGTCGAGAGGCTTTGCGCTAGTCAGAGCGGCAACTCGACCGCAGGGCTACCGGCCCGTTCGGGCCGGCGGCCTCCACAGCTGGGCTTCGACCGCTCTCAGCAGCGAGTCCGAGGCGGCGCGGCCGATCGCTGGCGGGGGTGCAGCAACCGGCCGCGGCCTCTTGGCCTCGGCGAGGTAGGTGCTCGTCCGCGAAGCTGACCGACGACGAAAGGGGCGGGTCGGCGGGTATTCACCGCGATCGAGCACTACAAACAGGGGTAGAGCCCGAACTCCCCTTCAAAGGGGGGTTGAGTGGCACGTGCGCAAGATCCTGCGGGCGCTGGGGGTGGCGAACCGGGCCCAGGCCGTGGCGCGGTATTTCTCGACTTCGCAAAGAGAACGCAGCTAACCGCGCCCTTTACCGCGCTTTCGGTGCTTCTTGTGCTTCCTGTGCTTCTTTACGCACCTGACCTTGCCTTTGACCTTCTTCTTCTTGAAGCCCTTGCGGCACTTTTCGCCGAGTGGCGCAGGGGTCTTTGGGCCTGGAGAGGTCGGTGGCGCCAGTGGAGGCGGAATGGCCGCGAAGGTCGCGACCACGGATGCGTCACCGGTGAGCGTGAGCTCACACGAGCCGGCACCGGAGCAGCCAGCGCCTGACCAGCCAGAGAAGGTGGACCCCGCCGAGGCAACTGGCGTCAGCGTGACATGCGCCCCGTTGCCGAAGTCGTGCGCGCAGTCTGCGCCGCAGGAAATGCCGGCCGGGGAGCTCGAGACCGCACCCGATCCACTGCCGGCCAGCGTCACCGAGAGCCGATCGGAGCAATCGAGCGTGAGCACCAGATTGGTGACCGGCGGGGGGATGGTCAGGACATCGGTTTCGGCGTATTCAGCTGGCGATCCAGAGGCAGAGGTGCAGCCGGCTTTTGCGGCACGCACTTTGTAGTAGCCCGCGATCACGTCCCAGCCGAAGGTCCCATCCGACGCGGTCGTATCCGGGTTCGTGCGATTGGCGGGTGACATCTCCGGGCTCTCATCCGGCAGAACTTCGAAGGGACCGTCAGGGGTGTCCGATCGCAATAGGGTCACGGTGGCCGCGGAAACAGGTTTGCCGTAGCGGTCCACCACCACCCCGGACGGATCGATGTAGACGTTGAAGTCGACCTGGGTGTCGTCTTCGGGGTTCGGGCACTGGCTTTGGATGGTGATCTGGGCGCCGCCGTGATCCGGGTAGAGCGGCGCCAGCGTGGCCTGGTAGTGCCCGCTGCCGGCCGGAGACTCCGTCATCTGCCCGGAGCGAATCAGGCTTCCCCCCAGGTGCATCTCATAGGAAACCGTGCCGCCAGAACAGGCTTCGGTCTGCAGAAGCAGCGGTTCGTTCCAGTAGAGAATCGGGATTCCGTCTTCGGTCGTCCCGCGTTCGGTGATCGTCGTCCCCGGCGGCGGTCCCGAAGGTCCGGTCAGGGTCAGGTCGACATTGGAGATGAGGCCGTCCACCAGATTGGTGGAAACCGGGCCAGCGGGGATCAGGTTAGATCCACCCGCCGGGAAGGCCATGACCTGATAGTCGCCTGACGCCAGGGCGGATATCGAATAGTGACCTTGGATCCCGGTTCTGGTGGTAATGCACTGCCCCCCCACCTTGCAGGCCTGGACCGGCGCCTGGTTCAGCGGCGTACCCCCCGGGCCCGAAATCGTTCCTTCGAGCCCGGAGTTACCAGGGGCCAAGCCGTTGCGAATCGGAAAGATGTAGCGCCCGGGCTGCTGTGAGTTCCGAGACCCGTGGATCAGGCCGCCCGGGTTACTGTCGAGCAGCGAGCCGGGGGCGAGAGATCCGGGGACCGAGAAGAAATGTTCCGTTTCTCCGTCGCCAGCGGAATACCCGGCCGCAGCGGCGGTTCCGCCGAAGCCGTTGCTGCCGCCGGAAGCATCACCGGTCTCCCAGCTGACCCGGTCGTAATTCATGATGACGTCGAAGTCCCCAGTGCCGATATTCGAGCGATCGACCAGCAAGAGCTGAAAGCTGTTCGTCTTGTCGCTGTGGACGTTGAAGTAGCCGACGTCCACCCAGTTGACGCAGAGGGCAGGACGGCCACCGAAGGTCGTCGTTCCGTACGTCACCTCCCGCGACCCGATGGCGCGGGTGTCGACGTCGGCGAAGAACGGGGCGATGATTGGGGGAACGCTCGAGGTGATTTCAAACGGGGTGTAGGTCCCCAACGGCGATTCGAAGGTGACGTTGCCGTTGTTGTTCACGTACAGCTCGGCGTACTGGTTACCGAAGAAGTTGACCGCGAAGGGGAGTGGGATCACTCCCGTGGAACCGTCGTCGTTGGCGGACAGCGCGTTTTGGGTGCAACCTTCGTTTTCGACCACCGCATCCGACTGGCTCACCGCGGCCACCGCGTCGACGAGGTCCAGTCGATGGCGGGTGACGTTGCTGCGGGCATCGTGAATCGACGGGCCAGACGACACGAGGGACTGCTCGATCTTGTAGCTGGAGGCGTTGGGCTTCACTCCTCCAAGGACGGCGATTGCGCCGGCGACGTGCGGCGTCGCCTGCGAGGTACCGCCCTGGGTAATCCCCGCGGCCGTGATCAATGCGCCTGGGGCGAGCATCGAGAGGAGCGGACCTGACTGGGAAAAGCAGGTGATCTTGTCCCCGGTCGTAGTCGAATCGGTGCAGGCGTACGGAGGGGTGCCCCACCCCAGCCCCCCGACATTGGCGTCATACACGGCCCCGATCCTCATCGCCCCGGGGGCGCAGGCCGGCGATGAAACGCCATCCTGATAGGTGCCGTTGACGTAAGCGTGGTTGCCGGCTGCCACCACCGGCAGGATCCCCACCGAGCGAGCGAGCTGGAAGGGCGCCTGGTAGGAGGACGAGGTGCACTCTGAGGTGTGCCGGTCGTCCATCCCCAGGCTGAGGTTGAGCGCACGGGTGCCGTAGGTCTCCCGGTTGTCGATCGCCCATTCGATCGCGTCGAGGATGTCGCTATCGAAGGCGCCGCCCCCTTCGAAGACGTCGAGAGCCAGGATCTTGGTAGCCGGCGCCACCCCGAGAGAGATGCCGGCGACGTTGGTGCCGTGCCCGTTGTCGTCGAGCGAGCCGTCGTCTTCGGCGAAATCCTGGGCGTAAGCGACCGCGCAGCCGGGTTCGCCGGGGCTGGTGCACGATCCGAAAGCAGCGTGTGCGTAATTGACGCCGGTGTCGAGGACCGCCACCGCGGTACCCGCCCCCGTGTCTCCCCCGGCGGCGACCTGTGGCTGGCGGATCAGCGGCAGGCTCTGCGCCAGGTCGGCCTGGTTTCGCCGGTCGGGCTGGATCGAGACGACCGTGGACGACGCCGCAAGTCGCTGCAGCGCACTTTCGTTGGCGATCCGGACGAGCATCACCGGCAACAGGGGGTAGTTTCGGATTCTGGAAACCCCTGCCCCGACCGCGTCGAGCGCAGCGTCCTTACGCTGCTCGTAGCGGTGCGAGCCAGCGGCAAGAGCGGCATCAGAGGCCTGCGAGAGCGCGATCGTGTCGGCGTAGCGAACCGTGACCAGGGCCGTGGTCGGGCCCTCCTCGAGGCGAGTGCCCACGGCAGCGGAAAGCCCGTTGGAGCCATCCCCCCCGCGATCGCTCGGCTTCGACTTGCTCGTCGCGGTTGCCGAGGTCACGGGTACCACCCCGAATACCACCACAGCTACAAGGAGGGGGAGGATGCGGCCGAAATTGGAGGGGCGATTGGTCATCTACGTTGGTCCTTAAGGCATAGGTTTTGTCTAGGTACGCGTAAAGTTCCCGTTCTTTTATCAGGTATTTGATGGATAGTGAGGGTTCCTTGTGCGAAACCTCTGCGAGGACACCGCCCAAACGGTGTGCGTGCCGGAGCGATGGGGCAGCCTGGACTCGAACCAGGGACCGACGGATTATGAGTCCGCTGCTCTAACCAACTGAGCTACTGCCCCGCTGGCCGAGCGTACCGCGGGCGGCAGGCTTAAGCGCTGAAGAGCTGGGCGAGGGAGCGGCCGACGTCGGGGGGCTCCTCTTCGCCCTTGGCCGCAGCAGCGGCGCCCTCGGCGAGGGCCTTGGCGGCGTCGGCGATCTGATGATCGCGGCCGCCACGGATCGTGCCGGTCTTCTTCGCTTCGGCCAGGTCGGACTCCATCAGGCCGGCGAGCTCGGCCAGGCGGCGCAGGCCGACGACGCTGGCGGTTCCCTTCAGGGCGTGTGCTTCGGCCCGCATCGTCTCGAAGTCGGTGGTGGCGGTGGCGAGACCGGCGGAGATCACGTCGCAGCGCCGCTTCGCCTCCTCGGCGAACGACTGCAGGAGCTCCTCCTCGGTGGCGGCTTTCTCGTTCATCCGGCGATCGCCTTGTCGACTGCTTCGTGCATCAGCTTCAACCCGACGGGACCCTCGATCGCGGCGCGGACGACCCCGCTGCGGTCGATCGTGAACAGGTAGGGCTCGGTCGGCAAGTGAAAGGCGCGCACCTGCGGCCGCACCCGCTTGGCCGGATCGTTTTCGTTGTAGATCTCCATGTGGATGAAAGCTGCCTCGTCTCCATATACCTGTTTTGCCTGCTCGGCCACGTCGACGACCGGCCCGCAGACCCGACTCTGGCAGAACTCGGGGGTCGCAAACAAGAGCACGATCGGTTCTTTGCCCAGGGCTTCCGCGTAATCCACCTTGTTCTGGGTGTCGGGGGGTATGCGCGTGGTGATCTTCGACAGGTCCCCACCCACGTCCTGCGAGGTGGGCGTGTGGATCGTCGGCGCCTTCTGCCCCGGCCTCGGAATCCGCTTGAACTCGCCGACAACGGCCGTTCCGATCGGCGTCCCTCGCAGCTCGCCGTCTTCCCGGATGATCGCCGCGATCCGCCACTCACCCGGGCTCGGCAGGTTGAGCTCGGTTGAGTAGACGACCCGGGCGGCGCCGGGGTCTTCGCTCGTCGAGTCGGACCGGAAGACGGGCTCGGTCGCGAGGCTTTCGATCGACGCCGGGAACGGCCCCACCGCCGGCTGGTCGAGGGCCTGCTGCTGCGCCTTCGCGCTCGGGCCCCGGTTGCCGGACTTCGACTTCGCCCTCGGACCCGGGGTCGGGGCCTTGGCGAAGTAGAGGGCGACCTCGGCGTCGTCGATACCCCCGTCCTCGCGATCGGCGACCCCGAACGGGTAGCGGTTGACCCCCGGGTAGAAGACTTCGGCGTAAGGGGAGATCTTCGCTTCCGCCGGTCCGTCGGCGGCCTTGAGCACCTGGCGCAGGGTCCTGTTTTCGACGCTGGGGAACTCCGACCTGGGCGGCGCCGGGCGGCTGGGGGCGGTTTCCGTCCCCAGGGACGTCGATTCGCCGCTCTCCGAGTCGCCGCCGCAACCGCCGAGCAGAGCCCCGGCCGCGAGCAGGCTGAGCAGCGCTGGGGCGAGGCGGGGGGCGCGCATCGGCGGCATGTTATGGAGAGATAGGGTGCCCGGGGTTCTCGACGAGAGGAGATTGGGATGGCTGAGCGTGCTGCACTGGTGACTGGGGCTTCGAGCGGGATCGGCCTTGCGATCGCGCGGACGCTTGGCGAAGAGGGCTACTCCCTGACCGTCTCCGCCCGCCGGCCGGAGAAGCTCGAGAAGGCCGCCGAGGGGCTGCGCGGCGAAGGCTTCGAGGTCGAGCCGATCCCCGCCAACATGGCCGAGGAGGACCACGTCGTCGCGATCTTCGCCGCCCACCGCCAGAAGTACGGTCGCCTTGACGCCCTCGTCAACAACGCCGGGGTCGGGATCGGGGCGCCGATGGAGGAGATCCAGACCAAGCACCTCGACATGCAGCTGGCGGTCAACCTGCGGGCCCTGATCCTCGGCACCCGCGAGGGGCTGCCGATGCTGCGCGCGGCCGGCGCCGAGCACGGCAAGGCGCTGATCGTCAACACCGCCTCGATCGCCGGCAAGGGCGGGCAGGCCTGGCTCTCGATCTACGCCGCGACCAAGGCGGCGGTGATCAACTTCACCCAGTCGACCCACCGCGAGGCGGGCGGCGCCGGAATCCAGTGCACGGCGCTGGCGCCGGGCTTCGTCGAGACGCCGATGACCGAGTTCGTCCAAGGGCAGATCCCGCCCGAGGAGATGATCCGGCCGCAGGACCTGGGCGAGGCGGTCCGCTTCCTGCTGCGCACCTCGCGCAACTGCCACATCCCGGAGATCGTGTTTACGCGGCCTGGTGAGGGCCTCGATACCCCCTGACGCCAGCTCCGGCGCTGCTCAGCGCCTGCGCATATTGGTCGCTGCGTTTGGCGACGCAGGTCACGTTTTTCCCGCGATAGCCCTGGGAAAGGCGCTTGCGGCGCGCGGTCACGAGGTGGTGATCGAGACCTGGGAGGAGAGGCGGGCCGCCGTCGAGGGTGAGGGGCTGGGCTTCGCTGCGGCCGAGGAATACCGGATGTTCCCGCCGCCGGATCCCGACTCCGCCGAAGGACAGCACGCCGCCGAGGCGGCGCGGGCGCTGCAGCCGCTGCTCGACGATTTCCGCCCGCACGTCGTGGTCTCCGACATCCTCACCCTCGCCCCCACCCTGGCCGCCGAGCGGGCCGGGGTGCCGCTGGCGACGCTGATCCCCCATATCTACCCCGTGGTCGAGCCGGGCCTGCCCTTCTTCGCGATCGGCCTGCGGCCGCCGCGAACCGGGGTCGGTCGCCGGCTCTGGCGCGCCGGGCACGACCGGGCGCTGCGGATCGGGCTCGAGCAGGGCCGGCGAGACCTCAACGTCCAGCGGGCGCGCCTCGACCTGCCGCCGATCGACCGCTTCCACGGCGGCATCAGCCCCGACCTGGCGCTGGTCGCCACCTACCCGCAGCTCGAGTACTCCCGCAGCTGGCCGCCGGGGGTGGAGATCACCGGCCCGATGAACTTCGAGATGCCCCACCCCGAGATCGAGCTACCGCCCGGCGACGACCCGCTCGTACTCGTCGCCCCCAGCACCGCTCACGATTCGGACAACCATCTGGTGCGAACGGCGCTGGCGGCGCTCGCCGACGAGCCGGTGCGGGTGGTGGCGACGACGAACCGGGTCGCGCCGCAGCGGCCGATCGAGGTGCCGGCCAACGCCAAGCTGGTCGAATGGCTCAGCTACAGCCAGCTGATGCCCGCCGCCGCGCTGGTCGTCTCCCACGGCGGCCACGGCACGGTCGCCCGCGCCCTCGGCGCCGGCACCCCGGTCCTCGTCTGCCCGGTCATCGGCGACATGAGCGAGACCGCGATGCGGGTCGACTGGGCCGGCGGCGGCCTCTCGCTGCCATGGCGGCTGTGCCGGCCGGCGCCGCTGCGCTGGGCGGCACGGCGGCTGCTGCACGAGCCGTCGTTCGCCGCAAAAGCGGAGGAGATCGCCACCTGGGGCCGGGAAAACGACGGTGCCGCCCGAGGCGCGGAGATGGTCGAGCGGCTGGCACTGAAGGGTCTGTCGCCGCCTAAGAAGCTCCGGGGGTGGGATTCGAACCCACAACCTAACGATTAACAGTCGTTCGCTCTGCCCTTGAGCTACCCCGGACCGTGCTATGCCAGATGAGCTATCCCGGAATAGCGTCCGGCACAGAATTTAGCGGCAGTGCCCTTATTCCTGCCTCGACCTCTCGATGGCAGTTGGCGCAAAGCAAAATGCACTTGCGCGCCTCGGCTCTGGACCGCGCCAGAGAACGGGTCGCGCCGTTATGACTGAGCTGAAACTCCTTCATGCCCGGATCTAGGTGATGAAACTCCAGCACCTGCTGGCAGCGGTCATAGCCGCAAAGCAAGCATTTGCCTCCGGCCTCCTCCACCAGTATTCGCTTGATCGTTCGCCTCCGCTGTGCCACCCGTTCCAATCGGCATCGCTTGCAGCGGTAGTAGCCGCTCCCCTCGCGGACAAACACCGTAGATCCGTGCCGCTTGCATAGCGATGGCATTTCCCGTAGTCCATGCTCGGAAGCCTTCTTGCGCCGAGGTACGGGCTTCAGTTCGTACTTGCCCATCCAGTGGCGAATCGTCGCGAGGCTCCGATCCAACTTCTCTGCGATCTGCCGCAACGACATCCCAGCCGCGAGAAGGCGTTCCAACTCCTCCTTCGACGGTGCCCCTTTCGCGGCGTGCTTCTCCGCCCGAGCCGCCTCTAGCCCGTGCTTCTTCAGCCAGTAGCTGACCGTCGATTCGTGTTTGCCCGCCCGTTTGCCGATCGCTTCGAGCGATAGGCCCTCCCCCAGGCATTGTTCGAGGAACTCCCTCTGCATGGCCTCATTCTCTCAAGTGCCGCAGACAGAACGACGCGGAGCGTTTTGTCTTAGACGCTGCCCGCAGGTCGCTCGGAGTGGGCGATTCGCTCGACCAGTGCCGCGCGCTCGCGACTGAGGGCGGCGCGGCGCTCGTAGTCGCCGCGCTCACCTGCGGCGGCGATCTCGGCCTCGAGGCGGCGCTGGTCGAGCAGCAGGAAGTTCAGCTCCATCGCTTCCCGGGAGGCGGGCTCCTCGCGCGACATGATCACCAATTCGGCGATCACCCCGGCCAGCTCGCCGTCGTCGTGGGGAAGATCGGAGGCGGGGTCCTGGAGATGGTCGCGGAGCCAGGTGGCGGCGCGAAGGCCGGTCGGCGAGAGGTGGGCGTCGGTCAGGCGTGCCAGGTAGTCCTTGCCCTCGTCCGGCAGCGCGATGCACATCGCCAGAAGCGCTCGCTCGCGGCGCTCTCGGGAGGTCAGCTCGGCCGGGCGTTGCGGACGCGACTGCTGCGGCCCTCGCTGCGGCGTCGACGCCGCCGGCTCGCGCCCGCCGCTGGCCGGCGTCGCGGCGACGACCCGGCCCATCACCATTGCCGGCTCCAGGTCGAGCCGCTCGGCGACGCGCCGGACCAGGTCTTCGCGCCCCGCCGTCTCCCCCATCCCGGCCAGCACCGGCGCCACCTCGGCCAGCGCCCGGTCGCGCTCGACCGGCGAGCCGATGTCGGTGCGGTCGAGGACGAGGCCGACCTGGAAAGCGGTCAGCTCCGCCGCCCCCTCCAGCAGGCCGCGGAAGCGCTCCACCCCCTCGGGAGCCGCCATCATCTCGGCCGGGTCCTCGCCGGCCGGCATCGCCGCCACCCGCAGCCTCATCCGCCGACCCGCGGCGACGCTCTGGGCGCGCAGCATCGCCTCCTGGCCGGCCGAGTCGGCGTCGAGCGCCAGCACCACCTCGTCGACCATCCCCGAGAGCGCGGCTACCTGCTCGCCGGTGATCGCGGTACCCATCACCGCGACCGCCTCCTCGACGCCGGCCTGGTGCAGGGCGAGGACGTCGGTATAGCCCTCGACGACGACGGCGCGGCCGGCTTTGGCGATCGCCGCTTTGGCCCTGTCGACGCCGTAGAGGATCTGGCTCTTGTGGAAGAAGTCGGTCTCGGCGGTGTTGACGTACTTGGCGCCCTGGTCGGAGCGCATCGCCCGGCCGCCGAAGCCGAGGACGCGGCCGCGGCGGTCGCGGATCGGGAACATGATCCGCTCGCGGAAGCGGTCATAGTCGCCGCCGCTGCGGCCCTTCTGGACCAGGCCGACGCCGCGCAGCTCCTCGACGCTGAAGCCGGCCCGCTGGCCGGCGACCAGCAGCTTGTCCCAGGCGCTGGGGGCGTAGCCGACCGCGAAGGCGCGCAGGACCTCCTCCCCCAGTCCGCGCCCGGCGAGGTAGTCGCGGGCCTTTTCCGCCTCCTTCGACTCCCAGAGGGTGTGGGCGTAGAAGGAGGCGGCGCGGTCGAGCAGCTCCTCCAGCCGGCGGCGGCGCTGGCGGCGGGCCTCGGCCCGCGGATCCTCCTGCTCGCGCTCCAGCTCGACCCCGTAGCGGTCGGCCAGCAGCTCGACCGCCTCGGCGAAGTTGAGCCCGTCCTTCTCCTCGACGAACTTGATCACGTCGCCGCCAACCCCGCAACCGAAGCAGTGGTAGAGCTTT